>ENA-OQEN01000037-OQEN01000037.1-human-gut-metagenome-genome-assembly--contig:-NODE-37-length-47269-cov-6.659964_pt1 | contig 47269 bp, 51 predicted proteins | sample MGYA00242791_ERZ504627 | MGnify/ENA primary metagenome ERZ504627 (study PRJEB26092, sample SAMD00036316) | human gut metagenome | host: Homo sapiens | study: EMG produced TPA metagenomics assembly of... | reverse complement strand
AACAGGAAAAGACATATTGTGATATCCGCATTTGCGGCAGTTCTGTTGATCATCTTTTTGCTCGGCGGCAGTCTGATATCATTCGCAAAATTCGGCACGGCGAATTTTTTGCTGCCGCCAACGGATTTGTGCAGGTGACGGCTGCGACAGGGAATATGTTGAAATACAACGCTCGCCGAGAGTAGTTGTCGCCCAACCGGACTACGAGCTGTTCGCGGAATATATGAAAAATCGCGGCTTCAGCGAAGTCGAGCAGTTCGGCTCGCAGCATATTTTTTCTGACGGGGAGAGGACAGAGAGAGTCATTTATTATCAAAACACGTATTTTTCCAAATGGATTTGGGATTGATACTTTTGCGGAGAATCGGAAAAAAAGCTTTACTCCGAGGGCTGACCTCTGATATAATATATAATGTGTAAATTTATCTCAGGAGGGACGCCGATGAAACACGATTACCACGGAAAACCGGCTTCACTTTCAGCGCGCCTGATGCGCGTCGCAAGACGGTACAAAAGAGAAGACAGACCCGAAAAGGCGGCGGAGCTTGCGGCTCTGCCTAAGAGAGAGCTCGGAGAAGGCGAGAAGCAGCGCCTGCCGGAGTTTATAGCTCCTGGCGATGTCACCTGCTTTTGCGTTGACGATAAAAATGTGCTGTGGATAGCACAAACGAGGGACTTTGGCGCGTGGACGAGAGCGAAAAGGATGAACTCGACCGCGTGCAATGCTTCAGAGCCAACGCCTGCATGTTTGATAATAATGTCAAAGCTGTTGAGCCTGACGGCAGCAACGGCGTATGGGTGTTGACTGAAACCGGGGTGTCGCATATTGAAATGCGTATGCTTTCGGTCGAGCACAAGGCGAACCTTCATTCCGCTATGGACGAGAGAATCGTTCAGCGCCGCGGAATGCTCAGCAACGCGACATGGGATGCGGACAAAAATAAATGGGTGCCGCATGAGTCCGACAACGACGGACTCTGGACTGCCCTCGTCGCGATGGGCGACATCTGCCGCTACGGCGTGATGAAGAACGATCCGAAATATACTCCCGAGCAGGTCGAGCACGCGCGCAAGGTTGCGACCCGCTGGACGGAGGCTGTGCTCCTACTTGAATACATACCCTCGTGGAAGGGCAAGGTCGCGGCGTTCGTCCGCTACAACGAGCCGGGCACAAACCGCGCCTCAAAAGGCTATCTCAAGCGCGGCAGAGAGGGAAAATTGAACATTCCCGATGTCGGACCCACAGGCTTTATCCATGCCGAGCTTGGTCCCGTCGATGAAGACGACTGGGCGGAGCGCGACGCAGTGCCTGAGATAGTTTTCCGCAATGTCGAGGGCTATATAGCGCGCTCCTATCATGTCACCGACCCCGTCAACGACCCGATACCGTTCCATGACGGCGTCTTCTTCAAAAAAGTCTATGACCCCGACGGAAAGCTTGTCAGCGTGCGCGTGCCTACAAGCAGCGATAAGGGCGACGATCTGCCCGGGCTGCTTACCGTTGACAGCTCGCTGGAAATTCCCGAGCGCCTGCGCCGCCTCTATGCGGATGAAATCGACCCCGCGACCGGCAAGCACTGGGGCGACGACGATATAGTCTATAAATGCGACACCTCGAACGATGAGCTTACCGGACACTATGCGATATGGCAGCTCGCCTATGACATACTCGGGGAGGATGACCCGGAGCTCCGCGAGATAATCGCGACGATAGCCGAGCGCCACGCCCGCCACTTCGCGGACAACGACTATGCCCACACCGACGCGGGCGGTCAGCCGACCTCATGGGCGCGCATGACGAGGGAATATTATCTAAACCGCGACTGCGAGGGCTACGAGGACGGACCGCTCGGCACGATGATCCTGCTCCAGCTGTTTAAAGTAGCGCATCATGTCACAGGCAACGAGCGCTGGAATAAAGAATACCGCAAGCTCGCGCTCGAAGAGCCTTATCGCTATGCCGACCTCGCCTGCGAGCACTACGAGCGATATGAAAACAAGATAAAAGAATTTTTGCATAACGAGGAGCTTGACTCCGAGACGCTGTTCCCGATGGTCGTCAAGACGATGAATTATTCCGACACGCGCATGGCGGCGATAGTCTATTACACCATGTCGCAGCTCGAGGATGATCCGATACTGCTCGAAAAGTTCAGGCGCGGCGCGGACTGCTGGTGGAGGCTCGAAAAATACGGGCGCGATATAGAATGGTCGCTCGTCTATCAGCTGATGTACCCGACGAGGAAAAATACGACGCATTCGGCAGAGCCTGCAAGGATGTTCTCGCATGGCAGGCTTCGCGCTATCCCGTCAGCTCCCGTGAGATATTTATCGACAACACCACGCGCCCCGATGCCCGCGAAGAGGACGGCATGCTCTGGTATAAAAATACCGAGAAGCCGATACCCTATGCCGTTGCAATGGATGAGCGCGGCGGCACGGGCACTGATTTCTTCCACGCCCGCCAGGGTAGATGGGATGACCGCATCGGCATCAACGGTTCATATAATCTCATCATGCCCTATTGGATAGGCCGCTACAACGGTCTGCTCAAAGAGGAGAGCGCGGGCGGCGATATCACCGCCGACGAGCTCGAGGAGATACTCAGAACGCAGTAAAAATTATTTGCAAAAGAACGGATAAAATAACCGAGCCGCAGCAGTTCAATCTGTTGCGGCTCGGTTTATAATTTACTGGTGGGGTGGGTATATAAATTGGATTTTGTTGCAGAATCCCAATTCAACTATCTCAATTTCTTACTCAGACACCACTCTGCCCAATTTTCTGTTCTGTAGAATTTGCCGGACATCGTGTGTCCGTATTTGTCCCAGCGGGTGTATTTTATGTCTGCGCCGAGTTTCTTGAGCTCGGCGGCGCAATAATCATCGCTGTCTATTTTTACATTTGTGTCGTCCGACGAATGCGCCGCCCAGATAGGCGTTTTGACTAATCGCCCAATATCATATTTTTCATAGCGGCGATCCAGGCACAGGCCGCCCATCACGGGCACTGCCGCCGCGAAATATTCGGGGAAAAGATAGATAAGCTGCCAGACACAGCAGCCGCCGAATGAAGTGCCTATAATATATATGCGCTTTCTGTCGAAATCTGCGGGCAGCTTATCCGCAAGCCTCTTTATCGATTTTATATAATTCTGCATCGCTTCGCCTCTGTTTGAGCCGAAAGGTCCTGCGGCAAAAGAATATTGCAATTTGTTTTTAATAATTGCTTGTACAACGGTATGTTGTCAAACAGCTGCTTGAAATTATCATTGCCCATTGCGCCCGCGCCGTGTAAGAGAACAAACAACGGCCTGTTTTTATCTTTGCTTGCGCGAAACCGGAAGGGGAAGCATATTTTATTCTCTCGGTCGGTGTATTTATAGGCTGAAAATCTGCGCCGTATACTTTCTTTATGCCGTCGCCGCTGCGGCTGAGTTTTTTCTCTATATGCGCGGCTGCTCTGTTTTGCTTTTTCTTGTAGCGCTTATAGTATCTGTACGCCTTCATAACAGAATGAGGCATTTTACCTTTTTTCTCGATGGAGCATTGCGACAGTATATATAAATATCCGTCGCTGCCCTCAAATTGAGCTTCTTTTAAAAGGCTTTTGATTGTGTCGAGCTCGCTTTCGTCGAAAGCTATGAGAGCCAAGCCCATATCCGACGAGCCTTTTTCAATATAGGGCTCGAAAGGCGCAATGTCGCAGAAATCGCTGTCAACAAGACAGCGGAATCTCAAGTTGCTCATAAAATCACCGTATATTCAGAATGTGCATTCACATGGCATGATTATTTCTTCAGATACTCCGCATACTGCCTGTAAAGCTCCGCAGAGCTTTCATGCCCGGCGAACGAGCCGGAATCTTCGGGATTCATCAGCCCGATATATTGATATCCGATTATCTTGTCCGCATACGGCGCTACGTTCGCTATCTGCCGCTCGATTCGCTTGAAATCAGCTGGGAGCAGGGCGCTCTTGTACACCATGCCCTCGAATTTGAACAGCTCGATATCAGCCCAGAGCGCGGCGCGTCCGGCTTTATCATGGGCTTTTTTCAGGCGTGCAAATATTCTCTCGCTCTGCCACACGCGAGTCTTCTTGACCCCGATTTCATCCTGATACGCTATAAAATCGACATCGAGCGAGGCGAGCGCGTCGATATATTTTGAGTTCGTGAGCGTAAGATTTGTGCCGTAGGGCGCGATAAGCGTCTTTTTGTCGGGCGTTATCTCGCGGCAGCGGGCGGAACAGAGATTGACATATTTCATGAAATTCCCCGAAAAGCGCAGGATTATACAAGTTTCGTCCGGGAAATACCAGCCGTAGAAGCTTTTGTGCCGCGCGTATTTTTCCGTCAGCTCATCCATGGCTTTAAACGAGCGGTCTATTACCTCGCCGGAAGTTATGTTGACTCCGGGCTTCGTCCAGTCGCCGTAAAAGCCGTTGCCGAGGAAAACCTTTATGCCGCATTTGTCCGCCTCGTCGAGCACCGCCTCGATAGGGTCGGCGCAGGGGATATCCGCCAAAGGAAAAACGGACGACTCGAAATAGCAGCGGTCATAGAGTGCCGTTGCCATGACGACTATATATTCCATGCCGAGCGCCGCTATCTCGCGCACCTTTTCGCGCCAGTTTTCGGCGGTAAAGGAGTCGAGAGCGGGGTTCCAGTATTTGCCCTCCGCCGTGTTGTGATGGTGAATTTCAAAAAAAGTTCCGTCAATTCCTCTTGCCATGCTTTACCTCCGTATAAATAGGGTAATATCTTGAAAACTCATACCAAGTTTCCGTTCCCAAGGTGTCATATTTTTTCTTTAAGCTTTTGCATGAGGAATGTTGGCTTCATTACATTCTTCCATAGTTCTCGCTCTCCGTCAAAACTTCGTTTCGCCGCCTCCCTCATCAGAGAAAGGCTGTTTTTACAACAAGCTTTTTCTTTAACTTAATATAACATTTTTAACGAAAACTTTCAAGTTGTATATACAAACAGAGTTACCCCGAATTTATGGGATAACTCTGTTTTCTGATGCTATGACAAAAGTATGATGGCTGTTCCTGCGTGATTTTACATGTTGACAAAACATTCGAGTATATGAAATTAAAACCTTGCCATCTGAATTAAATATGTCTGAAAAACTACTCTTCTTCAATTATCACAATAGTGTCAACAAAAACTAGCGGGGCTCCATTAGTTGCTTCCGCTAATTCCCCATAAAATTTCACTAAAGTTCCCTCGCGCAAGTCAACAATAATAGGATTATCGTCGTCTAAGAAAAACGTCCAGTCAGATGTGGAAATTAATGCATCTGATCTACTACTGCTAATACTGTGTATTCTATCAACTGCCTCAATTTTATTTCCGCTATATTTTGCGTTATATGCATATTTATTTTGATAATGCAAATCATGAAGTTCTTTCATATCCAACATTTCACTGCTACCGTCAGAATATGTAATCTTAGCATAACATGGCGATTTTTCACATGCAGATAATCCCGCACAAACAAGAATAATGGCAAACAACACGCATAACGCTTTTTTCATTTTAATCTTCATTTTGATCAACTCCTGATATTTTGTAATTATGCTTTAGTTTTCTTCGGGCATTGTGCATCAATCGGTATTTGCCAATGTCCGTTTTTCTTTTCAGCGCCAAATGTAACTTTTATTATGCCGTCTTTACACCATTTCCGAATGGTTGATTCGGAATAACCCCGCTTTTTTGCAACTTCTTTTACAGACAGATACTGCATATTTCGGCTCTCCTCCTGAGTAATAACCGATATTAGCAATATAATTATATACCGCAATCGGTTAATATGTCAATAGGGAGGATTGAAGAATTTATGATTTCCTATGATAAATTATGGCAAACCATGAAAGAAAAAGGTGTTACACAGTATGCTCTTATTAAAAAATACAATATCAGTCCCGGTCAAATCACACGATTAAAACGAAATGAAAGTGTCAGCACACATACAATAGAAATATTTTGTAAAATTTTGAAATGCAATGTCGAAGATATTATGCACTATATAGACGATGAAAATGATGAAAATATAAAATAAGCGGGGATTGTTTCCCTGCTTTTGTTTTGTCCCTTTGCCGCCGTCGGAGCAATATTTTTAAATCTCTCGGAGGAAATTCGGAAAACTTGAAAAACTTCTTTACAAACCGCTCTATAACTGATATAATACCATTGTATGCGTCCGCTACTCGGCTTATGGATTAAACCTCAAAGAGGTTTTCACCGGCCTTTTGCTGGGTTTCGGAGCAAATATTAAAATGAGGTGAAAAAAATGACTCAGGCAGAAAAAACCGCAATTATGCAGGAGTACGCTATCCATGAGGCGACACCGGTTCTCCGGAGGTCCAGATCGCTGTTCTCACCAAGAGAATCCGCGACCTGACAGAGCATCTCAAGGAGCATCCGAAGGATCATCATTCGCGCCGCGGCCTTCTCAAGATGGTCGGTCACAGACGCAATCTCCTGGCATACCTTCAGAAGGTTGACATTGAGCGCTACCGTGCGATCATTGCCAGACTCGGTATCCGTAAATAATTGCACGACGAGCAGGCAGGAGTTTATTTCTGCCTGCTTTTCTGAACTCACAATCGACAGACTGCAACGGTTTTAGCAGTGAATCGGGGCTCCGGGAAGCCGGGGAACGGATTTATTGCTAAGTCCGGGGGTCTGTGGAAATAAAACTAAAGAGGTAAAACTATGTTCGAGGATTTCAAGAAGTTTGAAACTGAGATCGCCGGCAGACCCTTCGTTGTTGAAGTCGGCAAAATGGCTCAGCTCGCAGGCGGTTCGTGCCTCGTCCGTTACGGCGAGACCGACGTGCTCTGCACCGCAACCATGGCTGCAAAACCGAGAGAGGGTGTGGATTTCTTCCCGCTTTCAGTTGATTTTGAAGAGAAGCTCTATTCCGTTGGCAAGATTCCCGGTTCGTTCCAGCGCCGTGAGGGCAGAGCGAGCGAGAAGGCAACTCTTGCATCGAGAGTTATCGACAGACCCATCCGTCCTCTGTTCCCCAAGGATATGAGAAATGATGTCAGCGTCGTGGCTACCGTTATGTCGGTCGATCCCGACTGCCAGCCCGAAATCGCCGCTATGCTCGGCGTTTCCATCGCGCTCTCCATTTCCGAGATTCCGTGGGACGGCCCGATCTCCGGCGTGAGCGTCGGTCTTATCGACGGCGAGTATGTTATCAACCCCACTGAGGCTCAGCGTGAAGTCAGCCGCATGGCTGTCACCGTCGCTTCCACCTCCGACCTCGTCGCAATGATCGAGGCAGGTGCAAAGGAAGTCACCAATGACGAGATGTTCGACGGCATCATGTTCGCCCACAAGGAGAACCAGCGCATCGTCGAGTTCATAAAGGGAATCCAGCAGAAGTCGGCAAGAAGAAGATCGACTTCCCCTCAAACGATCCCGCGCCCGAGATGTACGAGGCTATCAAGGATTTTGCTATCGACGATATCCGCGTCGCTCTTGACACCGATGACAAGCGTATCCGTGACGAGCGCCTCAAGCCCATCTATGAGAAGGTTCATGAGAAGTTCGACGAGATTTATCCCGACGAGATAGAGAAGATCGATGACTGCCTTTACAAGACCCAGAAGTTCGTCGTGCGCCGCTGGCTGCTTGACGACGGCAAGCGCGTTGACGGCAGAGGCATCGATGAGATTCGCCCGCTTGCGGCTGAAATCGACCTGCTCGACAGAGTCCACGGCTCGGGTATGTTCACCAGAGGCCAGACTCAGGTTCTGACCGTCACCACCCTCGGCCCCGTCAGCGATTCTCAGATTCTTGACGGCATCGACGGCGAGGACACCAAGCGCTATATGCACCACTACAACTTCCCCTCGTACTCGGTCGGCGAGACCAAGCCCTCGAGAGGCCCCGGACGCCGCGAGATCGGTCACGGTGCTCTTGCAGAGCGTGCTCTTCTGCCCGTTATCCCGAGCGTTGAGGAGTTCCCGTACTGCCTGCGCCTTGTCTCCGAGGTTCTTTCGTCCAACGGCTCAACTTCGCAGGCTTCCATCTGCGGCTCGACCCTTTCGCTTATGGCTGCCGGCGTGCCGATAAAGGCTCCCGTTGCCGGTATCTCCTGCGGACTTGTTACTGAGGGCGACCGCTTCATGACCATGGTCGATATCCAGGGTCTTGAGGACTTCTTCGGCGACATGGACTTCAAGGTCGGCGGCACCAAGAAGGGTATCACCGCTATCCAGATGGATCTTAAAATACACGGTCTGACCCCCGCCATCATCCGCGAGGCTCTTGACAAGACCTACAAGGCACGCTGCTACATCCTCGATGAAGTCATGCTGCCCGTTATCTCCGAGCCCAGAAAAGAGCTCTCCAAGTATGCTCCCAAGATGCTCACCACCAAGATCGACACCGAGAAGATCGGCGATGTCATCGGCAAGCAGGGCAAGGTTATCCAGAAGATCTGCGCAGAGTGCAACTGCAAGGTCGACGTTGAAGAGGACGGAACCGTCTTCATCTCCGCTATCGACATTGACGATGCGAAGCGTGCTCTCAATATGGTTGAGACCATCGCGAACGATCCCGAGGTCGGCGCTATCTACAAGGGTGTTGTTACCCGCCTGATGGACTTCGGCGCATTCGTTGAGATCGCTCCCGGTAAAGAGGGTCTTGTCCACATCAGCCACCTTGATGTCAAGCACATTGACCGTGTTGAGGATGTCGTTGCTGTCGGCGACGAGGTCATAGTCAAGGTTCGCGAGATAGACGACCAGGCAGACTCAACCTCTCCCGCAGAGACGCTCTCATCGAGGTCGAGGGACTTGTTCCCGAGAACGACCTGTCCGATGAGCCCCGCAGAGCTCCCAGAAGGGACAACCGCGGCGGCAGAGACGGCGGAAGAAGAGATAACCGCGGCGGCAGAGGCGGCCACGGCGGAAAGAGATATTAATCCCTGATATAAAAATTAGCAAAGACCGCTGTATCACAAGATACGGCGGCCTTTTGATATAGCAAAAACGGAACTGCAACTATTGCCGCAGTTCCGCATTTTTATTTGTGATATTTTCCGCCGTTCGATATCATGAACGCGCGGTAGATCTGTTCGAGAAGCATTACGCGCGCGAGCTGATGCGGGAATGTCATTTTCGACATCGAGAGCTTGAAGTTCGCGCGGCGCTTGACCTCGTCAGTCAGCCCGTGCGAGCCGCCGATAATAAAAACAAGGTTTCCGCTCCCGCCGACTGCCGCCTGCTCAATATCGCGGCTGAGCTCCTCCGAAGAGAGCTGCTTGCCTCAATGCACATCGCGTAAACGCGCGCCGACGGGTGAATGAGCTGTAAAATTCGCTTTCCCTCGTCCGCGAGAGCCGAGTCTATCTGCGCCTTCGACGGGTCGTCCGGGATACGTGCGGGGGTCAGCTCCGTTATTTTCAGCTTGCAGAATGCCGAGAGCCGCTTTGAATATTCGGCGCATGCGCCTCGCAGGTAGTCCTCCTTGAGCTTGCCGACGCATATAATATCTATGTTGTACATCTTACCCTCCGTTTAAAAGCTTATCGCCTTTCCGTTGTCGCCCGCAACGCCGAGCAGATAGTCGCTGCCCGCCTTTGCGCCGTGGATGGTGAACGCCGAGTGGGTCGTCTCATACGCGAGGTCGGGCGTGTTGTTCTGCTTGCTCAGATGCCCGAGCATGAACGCACCGTGCCAGAGTCGAGGAGTTTCACCGCCGCGTCGGAGCACGCCGTGTTTGAAAGATGTCCTATATCAGAGAGTATGCGCTGCTTGAGCGGATAGGGGTATGGTCCGCGCCGCAGCAGGTCTATCTCGTGGTTCGATTCGAGCATTACGAGGTCGCTGCCGTAAATCGCGTTCATCACTGTGTCGGTCACATGACCGAGGTCGGTCGCTATAGATATACGCCTGCCGTCCGGCGTGACCGCCGTGTAGCCGCAGCTCTGCGCGGCGTCATGCGGCGTTGCAAAGGGCTTCACATATATCCCCGCCGCCTCCGCGCCGTTTTCGCTTATCTCGCGCGCGGTGAACTTGCCGTTGAGTATGCCTATGGAGTCGAGCGCCTGAGCGTGCCAGCTGACGCGTAGACATCAATATTTCTGCTGCCCGCAAAGACCCGCAGCCCGTTTGTGTGGTCTGAGTGCTCGTGGGTGATGAAAATCGCGCTGATGCTGTCCGGCGATACGCCGATGTTTTCGAGCGCGCCGGTTATTCTTTTCGCGCTGACTCCTGCGTCGATGAGTATGCCGCCGTCGGAAGTGCCTATGTATATGCAGTTGCCGCTGCTCGAAGAGAAGAGCGGACAGAATTTTGCCATATTTTTCTCCTTTAAAAAATCCTGCGCCGGCATGACCGATGCAGGATTCTTGCATTTATATTTTTAGACTGCTCTTGAAATGTCATCGGGTTCGGGTCTGTCAACGCGGCGAATGTCCGCGCCGAGCCCGGTGAGCTTTTCGACAATGTTTTCATATCCGCGGTCAATGTGCGAAATTTCTTCAATCTCGGTCGTACCCTTGGCGATGAGTCCGGCGATTATCATCGCCGCGCCCGCGCGCAGGTCGTCTGCTCTGACGGGTGCACCTTTGAGCTGCTCGACACCCTCGATAACAGCCATCTTGCCCTCGACCTTTATCGAAGCGCCCATGCGGGTCAGCTGCTCGACATAGCGGAAGCGGTTATCCCAAACTCCCTCGGAAACGAAGCTCGTGCCGTCCGCGATGCTCAGAAGAGCGGTCATCTGCGGCTGCATATCGGTCGGGAAGCCGGGATAGGGCATAGCCTTTATCGTGCATTTGCCGGGTCTGCCGTTCGCGCAGACTCTGATGCTGTCGTCATTTTCTATAACATCGATGCCGCACTCTATAAGCTTGGCGGAGATGGATTCAAGATGCTTCGGAATAACATTCTTGATAAGAACGTTTCCGTCCGTTGCGGCGGCGGCGACCATATATGTGCCCGCTTCGATCTGATCGGGAATTATAGAATAATTGCAGCCGTGCATGTGCTCGACTCCGCGGATTTTAATTGTATCCGTACCTGCTCCGCGAATGTCCGCGCCCATGGAGTTGAGGAAGTTCGCGAGGTCAACTATGTGCGGCTCTTTTGCGGCGTTTTCAATAACGGTCAGCCCTTTCGCCTTGACTGCGGCGAGGATAACATTGACCGTCGCGCCGACAGAAGCCTCGTCGAAATAAACGGAGCTGCCCTCAAGCCTCTCGGCGGCGGCGTCGATTATCGCATTTTCGCCTATCGTGACTGTTGAGCCGAGCAGCTCAAAGCCCTTGATGTGGCGGTCGATCGGGCGCACGCCGAAGTTGCAGCCGCCGGGCATGGCGACTTTCGCGCGGTGGAATCTGCCGAGCAGCGCGCCGATGAAATAATAAGAAGCGCGCAGATGCTTCGTCATATCGTGCGACACGACGTAGGAGTTGACTCCCTTTGTGTCGATCTCGAGCGTGCTCTTGCTCAGGCGTTTTATGCGTGCGCCGAGCTGTTCGAGAATTTTTGTCATATAATAAACATCGCTGATGTTAGGAATGTTTTCAATAACACATACATCCTGAGCGAGGATAGTTGCGGGCAGAATAGCTACGACTGCGTTTTTAGCGCCGCTTATGCTGACCTCTCCTCTGAGGGGTATGCCGCCGTTGAGCACGAACTTTTCCAATTTGTTCACTCCTATATAGTTTTTATATCAAAAAAAGCAGTAAAAATCGAATGAAATAAAATACATTTTACGACACTAAATTATATCATCTTTTTGCCCCATTGAAAAGGGTTTTTTCAAAAAATTATACTGCATTTTTCTGCGTCGGCGGCGTTGTGCAATAAAAATTTTAGATTTTGTCGGCAATGCCGCGCATTTCTGCTGTTCGGTTTTATTATTGACAGCTTCAGCACATTTAGAAGCGGAATTTTTTAATTTGCGGATATTTTTGGCAGCAGGGCAAAACAGCAATTATATTGCAGCATTTTTAATTTGTATGTTGTTAATTTTTATATTTTGTGGTAAAATCCTTTCAGCAGGAAAAAGGGGGCGCCGCATGGACAGGCTCGATAAAACGGTCGCAAAGCAGATGAATCTCTCGCGCAGCGGCGCAAGGCAGCTCATAAGAAGCGGAGCGGTCGAGGTGAACGGCAAAAAAATATTTGCAGCCGAAGAGCAGATTGACATAAATTCCGACGAGCTTAAAATAAGCGGAAAGACCGTCACCGTGCGCCGATATCTCTATATCATGCTCAACAAGCCCTCCGGCGTGCTCAGCGCCGCAAAGGATCCCGACTGCCGACGGTCGTCGATCTTCTGCCGCCAGAGCTCAGTCGGCGCGGACTCTTTCCCGCCGGCAGGCTCGACAAAGACACAACGGGACTTTTGATAATCACCGACGACGGCGACTTTGTCCACCGCCTTATCTCGCCGTCCCACCATGTCTACAAGACCTACGAGGCGACGCTCGAAAGCGATATAAGTGAAGAACAGCTTGATACCCTGCGGCAGGCGCGGTGCTCGGCGACGGCACGGAGTGCCTGCCCGCGAGGCTCAGAAAGATAAGCGATGAGCCGCCCACGGTGCGCGTTCAGATACGCGAGGGCAAGTATCATCAGGTCAAGAGAATGTTCGCGTCCGTTGAAAACAGCGTTGTTGCGCTGCGCCGAACGGCGATAGGCGCGCTGAAGCTTGACAGCACGCTCGGCGAGGGAGAAGCACGTCTGCTGACCGACGGCGAGCGCAAGATGATATTCTCGGAGGCCGAGATTATATAAGCAAAAAAGGGCGCAGCCGTAAAAATAAGCGAGGTTAAAAAATGTCTGACAAAAGAGCAAACGACCTGAACCTCTTCACAAAGGATCAGGACAACTACAGTATCGACACGAGCAAGAAGCTCAAGGTCGGTATAATCGGCACCGGCTGGATAGCCGAGAGCCATATCAGCGAATATCTCAAGATGCCCGATGTTGAGCTTGTCGGCGTGGCGGATCTTATCGACGGCAAGGCGGAGGAGTTCCTCAGAAAGTGGAACGCACCCGAGGGAGTCAGGTCTATCATTCGCACAAGGAACTCATTGACAACGAGGAGCTCGACGCAGTCAGCGTCTGCACCTACAACATGACCCACGCGGAGTGCACAATTTATGCACTCGATCACGGCGTCAATGTCCTGCTCGAAAAGCCCATGTGCGTCACTCTCGAAGAGGCTGTCGAGATAAGAAAAGCAGAGAAGAGAAACGGCAAGATAGTCTCAGTCGGCTTCCAGCCGCGCTACAACCCGAATATGCAGATGATAAAATACATAATCGAGTCCGGTGAGCTCGGCAAGGTCTATCATATTCAGATAGGCGGCGGCAGACGCAGAGGCATCCCGACTCCGTTCGGCACGACCTTTATCGAGAAGGAGACCGGCGGCATCGGTGCGCTCGGCGATATCGGCTGCTATGCGCTCGACATGGTTTTGAACGGCATGGGCTATCCCAAGCCGCTGACGGTCACGGGCTTCCTCTCCGATTATTTCGGCAAGGCGGACGACTACAAATACAAGGATGTTTTCGGCGTTGACGATTTCGCGGCGGGCTTTGTCCGCCTCGAGGGCGGTCTGACTATCGATTTCAAGACCGCATGGGCGATGAATGTTGACACGATGGGCGACACCGTCGTTCTCGGCACAAAAGCCGGACTGAAGATACCGTCGTCGGGTCACTGGGGCAGCATTGATGCTCCGCTGAAGATATACAGAAACATCGGCGACGCTCAGGTCGAAACAGTCGTTCCTATGCTCCCCGAGCCGGAGGAGGGCGTGTTCTACTGGAAGGTCAGAAAGTTCCTCGACGCTGTCAAAGAGGGCGGCGAAGCGCCCGTCCCGACGAGCCAGGCTATCTACAATCAGGCAATACTCGACGGAATCTACCGTTCCGCTCAGATAGGCCATGAGATAGAGCTCGAGATCCCCGAAGTCTGATAGAAAAATGAGCGGCTGTGCAGATGCACGGCCGCTTTTGTCGTTTTAGTGGTATGCAATTTTTGGGTGGCAGTATCGGTTATAGAGTCGTTGAACACTTTCCGATAACTTCAAACTTTGCAAAAGTGCAATTGGGCAACACGTGCAGTCTTGACAATCGGGCTCTTAATAGCCACGCTCTGCAAGAATGAACGGCTGATAATTTGTTCAATGAACGCTTCGTTTAATGCGGTTCAGGGGCTTGAGACAGAGCACGCTTGTTATCGCGGTCAGCGGCAGTGCGGCGAGAATACCTATCGAGCCGGCGAGCGCCTGAAGAATCTCAACGGCGATCTGCTCGCGGTTGAGTATCTGGCTGACATTGCTGCTGTAAGTGACCATGAGGAGCATGCAGCAGAGCGCCGAGCCGATATAGGCGAGCACGAGCGTGTTCGCCATCGTGCCCATTATGTCGCGCCCGATGGTGAGCCCGGATTTCAGCAGCTCACGCGCCGGGAGATCGGGCGATTTTTCGTTTATCTCGCACAGCGACGAGGCTATCGACATAGCGACATCCATCACCGCGCCGACCGCGCCGACGATTATCATCGCGAAGATTATCGCCTTGAGGTCAATCGGATTGTCCTTGCGGAGATTGTAGAGATACAGCCACTCCGAGTCGAGCACGCCGGACATTTTTATCTGATCGCGCAGCAGCAGCTCGAGAGCGCCCGCGACGAGCACGCCGCCCACGCATCCGACTCCCGCGGCAAAGCACTTGACATTCAAGCCCTCAATCAGAACGAGCGTCATGACCGTGATATAGACGCAGGTGACTATCGACCAAATGTAGATATTCTGTCCGTTGAGTATCGCAGGGATCAGATTAATGAACACTGCAAGACAGGTGAACACGAGCGATATTATCGTATCGAGTCCCTTCTTGCGCCCGAAAATCAGTATCAGCAGGAAGAAAAACGCGCAGAGCATCACGAGCGGCGTTATTCGCGAGAAGTCGGAGAGGTAGTAGTCCGCCGTGCCCTCGTCGTTCGGGTCATAGACGAGAATGACATTGTCACCGACCTCGACCTCGGGTTGGGGCAGACCGTAGAGCATATCCTTCTCCTGAACGGCATAGAGGGTCTTGCCGCGCACTTTGCCGGAGGTTGCTTTCGCCTCAAAGAATATGTACTGCATGCTGATTTTTCCGCCGCTTTCTTCTTCGCTGACGGTCTCTTTTTCGTCCGTAATGCGCAGCACCTTTGCGCGCACGGAGACAACGTCCTCCTTGTCGCCGAAAACGCCGTTGCCTATGGCAATTTTGTATGCTGTGAACAGATAGACTATCGACAAAATTATCGTCGAGACATAAACTATTATTCTTTTCTTTTTCGCTTTATCCAAAATTATTACCCGCTTTATTCTCTGTGCGTCTCCGATGCTGCCGGAGCATTTTTCGTCTGATGTTCGTCCCCGCAATGGATTTGTGGCTTGGAATATATCTAATTATATCACACCGCCGAGCATAAATAAACCGACGAATTGAACAAAAAAACCGCCGCGCTCTTTTGGAGCGCGGCGGAAAACATATTTAGTTTATTTATCAGTCAGCCTTCGGTGCATAGAGGTCCTTGAGTCTGAGCAGGTGCTCATATCTCTCGACGCTCTTGACTTCAGCTTCGCTGAACAGCTTCTCTGCGCGCTCGGGGAACGAGCGGGTCAGCGAGGAATAACGAGCCTCGTTGAGCAGGAAGTTGCGATACTCTTCGGTGACAGGCTGCTTGCTGTCGATGGTGAAGGGGTTCTTGCCCTCTGCCTTGAGCATCGGATTGAAGCGGAACATGTTCCAGTAGCCGCACTCGACAGCTCTCTTCATTTCCTTCTGGCAGTTGACCATGCCGCCCTTGATGGAATGCATCTCGCAGGAGCGTAGGCGATGACGATCGACGGACCCGGATAAGCCTCAGCCTCTTCGATTGCCTTTATCGTCTGGTTCATGTTAGCGCCCATAGCGATCTGAGCAACATAGACATAGCCGTAGCTCATTGCTATCTCGGCAAGGCTCTTCTTGGCTATCGACTTACCGGCAGCCGCGAACTGAGCGACCTGACCGATCTGAGATGCTTGGAAGCCTGTCCGCCGGTGTTGGAATAGACCTCGGTATCGAAGACCATGATGTTGACGTTCTCGCCGGAAGCAAGGACGTGATCAACGCCGCCGAAACCGATATCGTATGCCCAGCCGTCGCCGCCGAAGATCCAAACGCTCTTCTTGGAGAGGAACTCCTTGTTCTCAACGATATCCTTGCAGTCTGCGCAGTCGATATCCTTGATAGCGTCGGCAAGTGCATCGGCAGCAGCGCCGTTGGTCTTGACATCGTCCTTCGTGTCAAGGAATGCCTTGGCAGCAGCCTTGACTTCGTCGGAAGCCTTGTCGGACTCAGCGATAGCCTCGACCTTTGCTATGAGTCTGTTGCGGACAGCATTCTGACCGAGGAGCATACCGAAGCCGTGCTCGGCGTTGTCCTCGAACAGGGAGTTAGCCCATGCGGGACCGTGGCCGGCCTTGTTGGTGGTGTAGGGGGAAGTCGCAGCGGGACCGCCCCAGATGGACGAGCAGCCGGTGGCGTTGGAGATATACATCTTATCGCCGAACAGCTGGGTTATCAGACGGGCATAAGCGGTCTCGGCGCAGCTGCGCAGGAACCGGAGAACTCGAGCAGCGGAGTCTTGTACTGGCTGCCGATAACGGTGCCGTCTGCAACCTCATCCTTGACGGAGACGTTTGCGACCATGTAATCGAATACGGGCTGTTTTGCATCCTGGCTCTCACGGGAGACCATCTTGAGGGAGTTGGTCGGGCAGACGCTACGCAGACGCCGCAGCCCATGCAGTCGAGGGGAGAAACAGCGAGGGAGTACTTGTAGACGCCCTTGCCCTTGCCTGCCTTCTTATCGACGATAGCTGCGCCCTCAGGAGCGTTGGCAGCCTCTTCTTCGGTCAGAAGGTACGGGCGGATAGTTGCGTGCGGGCAGACGAAGGAGCACTGGTTGCACTGTGCGCAGGTCTCTGCGTTCCACTCGGGAACCATGACCGCGACGCCGCGCTTCTCATAGGCGGATGCGCCCTGCTCGAATGTGCCGTCTGCGTGATCAACAAAGACGGAAACCGGGAGAGAATCGCCGTTCATAAGGCCGACAGGTCTCATGATGGAGTCGACCATCTTGACGAGCTTCTCGGGGCCGTTCTCGCTGACAGCTTGGGAGCGTCAACAGCGTCAGCCCAGTCCGCGGGAACGTCGATCTTGACGTATGCGGTAGCGCCGGCGTCGATAGCCTTCTCGTTCATCTCGACTATCTCTTTGCCCTTCTTCATGAACTTCTGGGCCTTCTCCTTCATGTAGCCGATAGCCTCTTCCTCGGGAAGAATCTTGGCAAGGGAGAAGAATGCGGACTGAAGAACGGTGTTGGTGCGCTTGCCCAGACCGATCTTTGCCGCGATATCAATAGCGTTGACGGTGTAGAGCTGAATGTTGTTCTTGGCTATGTAGCGCTTAGCCTCTGCGGGCATCTTCTCGTTGAGCTCATCAGCGTCCCACTGGCAGTTGATGAGGAAAACGCCGCCGGGCTTAACATCGTTGACCATCTTGTAGCCCTTCTCGACATAGGAGGGGTTGTGGCAGGCAACGAAGTCAGCCTTGTTGATATAGTAGGGGCTCTTTATCGGGTTGTCGCCGAAACGAAGGTGGGAGATGGTGATACCGCCCGTCTTCTTCGAGTCATACTGGAAGTAAGCCTGGATGTACTTATCGGTGTGGTCGCCGATGATCTTGATGGAGTCCTTGTTCGCGCCGACTGTGCCGTCGCCGCCGAGACCCCAGAACTTGCACTCGATGGTGCCGGGAGCTGCGGTGTTGGGAGCTTCCTTCTCCTCGAGGGACAGGTGGGTAACATCATCGTTGATGCCGATAGTGAACTGGTTCTTGGGCTCGTCCTTCTTGAGCTCGTCATAAACAGCGAACACGCTTGAAGGCGGAGTGTCCTTGGAACCGAGGCCGTAACGGCCGCCGCAGACCTTTGCGGTCACGCCCTTTGTAGCAAGAGCGGTAACAACGTCAAGATAGAGGGGCTCGCCGAGAGCGCCGGCTCCTTTGTTCTGTCGAGAACAGCGATCTTCTTGGCGGTTGCGGGGATAGCTGCGACAAGTCTGTCAGCGGAGAAGGGTCTGTAAAGGCGAACTTTGACAAGACCGACCTTCTCGCCCTTGGCGGTGAGGTAGTCGATAACTTCCTCTGCAACATCGCAGATGGAGCCCATAGCGACGATGACTCTGTCAGCGTCGGGAGCGCCGTAGTAGTTGAAGGCTTGTAGTCAGTGCCGAGCTTGGCGTTGACCTTGTCCATATACTCCTCGACGATGCCGGGGATAGCGTCATAATACTTGTTGCAGGCCTCACGGTGCTGGAAGAAGATATCACCGTTCTCGTGAGAGCCGCGCATTACGGGACGCTCGGGGTTGAGAGCACGCTTTCTGAACGCCTCAACAGCGTCCATGTCGCACATCTCCTTGAGGTCTTCGTAATCCCAGACCTGGATCTTCTGTATCTCATGCGAGGTACGGAAGCCGTCGAAGAAGTTGATGAAGGGAACGCGTCCCTTGATTGCAGCGAGGTGCGCAACAGCGCCGAGGTCCATGACCTCCTGCGGGTTGTTTCTGCAAGCATTGCGAAACCGGTCTGACGACATGCATAGACGTCGGAATGATCGCCGAAGATGTTAAGAGCGTGAGAAGCGACGCATCTTGCGGATACGTGGAAAACTGCGGGAAGCAGCTCGCCTGCGATCTTATACATATTGGGGATCATGAGGAGCAGACCCTGAGAAGCGGTGTAGGTGGTTGTGAGAGCACCTGCGGCCAGAGAACCGTGAACGGTTCCGGCAGCGCCTGCTTCGGACTGCATCTCGGCGACCTTGACGGTCGTGCCGAAAATGTTTTTCATGCCCTTTGCCGACCACTGATCAACATAGTCAGCCATGGGGCTCGAAGGGGTTATCGGGTAGATACCGGCAACCTCTGTGAACGCGTACGACACATATGCAGCAGCATTGTTGCCGTCCATGCTCTTTGCTATTCTTGCCATTCTATGTTCCTCCCTATTTTAATAAACGTTTGAACGTATGGCATTGGTCAAATGACACCACGAATATAGTAACATTTTTGAGCTTCAATGTAAACAGATAAATAAACTAAAATAATAGAAAATATTTGTTTCGCCCTTTCTGAAATTTGTCAAAGTTCACATACTATGCCTATATAACGTAATATAATACCCCAAATAAGGCACAGAGAAAAATTTTTGCGCGTGAATAGCGCTTTTCGGCACTGTTAAAACTGAACTTAAAAGAAATTTTTTGACACTTGACAGCACATAAAAATTAAGATAATATATAACTGTACTTTATGATTATCTTAAAAAACGGTGGTAAATATGGAATATATTCACAGGGAACTTGAGAAAAAATTCATGAGAATGGACTCGTTTTTCAAGGCCGTTCTCGTCGTCGGCGCGAGACAGGTCGGGAAATCAACCATGCTCAAAAGACTTGCAAAAGAGCAGGAGCGGACGGTCGTTACAATGGACGATGATTTCGCAAGGGAGCTGGCAATAAATGACCCGGTTCTGTTCTTTCAGACCTACAAGCCGCCGATACTCATTGACGAAATACAGAAAGCGCCGCAGCTGCTCGAACGCATTAAAATTATGTGCGACGAGAACGAAGAGCGCGGACGCTTCTGGCTGACCGGTTCGCAGCGAACCAGGCTTATGGAAAAATCGCAGGAGACTCTTGCCGGCAGACTCGGAATACTCAAGCTTTATCCGCTCTCGCAGAGGGAAAAGGCAGGCTTTCTTTATCCCGAAGAGCTGGATTTTTCTATGGATTCACTGCTTGCGCGGGCAAAGAAAATGCCCGAAAACGACATTGAAAATGTTTTTGAACACATATGGCGCGGCGGATATGCCGATGTTATGGATGCTACCGCAGAGCAGATGCAAGTCTATTATCAGTCATATATAGACAACTATCTCATCGCCGACGCGGTCAATGACGAGGGAATAAAAGATACGGCGGCGTTCAAAAAATTCCTGCGTGCCTGCGCCGCGCTTGTTGGCAATCTTGTCAACTACAAGACGCTTTCGGACACGGTCGGAATATCGGTGCAGACTGCGAGAAAGTGGCTCGATATTCTGGAGGATATGGATATCGTGTATCGGCTTGAGCCGTATTCAAACAACGACCTCCAGCGGCTTTGCAAAACGCCGAAGCTGTATTTCTGCGATACGGGTCTGTGCGCGTATCTCACAAGGTGGCTGACGAGGGATTCGCTGCGCGACGGTGCGGCGGGAGGACATTTTTTTGAAAATTATGTCGTCATGGAGCTCGTCAAAAACTATGCTTATTCGCAGACTCCCGCACTTTTGTCTTTTTATCGCGACAACAACGCCAAGGAAATCGATGTTTTCGTCGAGGAGAACGGAAGAATACACCCGCTTGAAATAAAGAAATCGGCAAACCCGGATAAGAAAGAAATCAGGAAATATAATGTCCTTGATAAGACCTCGGTGGAGACCGGCTTCGGCGGGATAATCTGTATGTATCCCAGACCGTTTCCGATAGACAGAATGAACAGTTATATCCCGTCAAATCTGATTTGACCGCGGCTCCGAACGGACACAAAAGCTCCGATTTTCCGTGATTTTCGCCGAAAACAACTGATTTTGTCTTTCCCTGCCCTTCGCATCCGCGCGCGGTGCTCTCACGCGCTCCCGCTTTGAATGAGGCGGAGTTTGAATATTTGACAGGGAATATATTTGTGTGTATAATAAAGCTTAACATTGCCGCTATATGCCGGCAGTGAATAATACTTATACCGAAAGGAGCTAATCCATTCATGGATGACCCCGACCCCGGCAATCTTATTTTTCAGATAATTTTGCTGTTCGTACTTATTCTTCTCAATGCTTTCTTTGCGATGAGCGAGATCGCGATAATCTCCCTCAACGATACGAAGATTGCGAAAATGGCCGAGGAAGGCAACAAAAAAGCAAAGCAGGTTTTGAAGCTCACCGCGGATTCGAGCGGATTTCTTTCAACCATTCAGATCGGCGTTACCCTCGCAGGCTTCCTGACCTCAGCATCCGCATCGCAGACATTCGTTGATATGCTCTCCGGAGCTATCGGAAAAATATCTGTCCTGAGCGGAATCCCCGCAGGCGTTATCAACGGCTTCTCCGTCGTTGTCATTACGCTCATAACCTCGTATTTCTCTCTTGTCCTGGGCGAGCTTGCGCCCAAGAGAATAGCCATGCAGGCGCCCGAAAAGGTCTCGTTCAAGGTCGTCGGAATACTGCTCGGCTTCAAGAAAATAACCAAGCCTTTTGTAAAAATACTCTCCCTGTCGACCAACGGTCTCGTCCGTCTGCTGGGCTACGATCCGAACGCTTCGGAGGAGCCCGTGACCGAAGAGGAGATACGCATGATGGTCGATGTCGGCGGAGAAAAGGGCGTTATAGAGGACTCGCAGAAAGAGATGATAAACAACATCTTCGAGTTCGATGACCTCGACGCCGGAGATATAATGACCCACCGCACTGATATGACGGCGGCAGAGATAAGCGATCCGCTGAGTGAGATAGTCTCGCTCTCGATGGATAACGGCTATTCGAGAATCCCCGTCTATGACGACGACCCCGACAACATAGTCGGCATAGCGTATGTCAAAGATTTGCTCAAATATATCGGTACCGACCTGCCCGATGATGTGACTCTGCGCGATATTATCCGCGAGCCTGTTTTCGTCCCCGAATCGATGCCCTGCGGCGATCTGTTCAAGCAGATGACCGACAAGCACACGCAGATGGCGATAGTCGTTGACGAGTTCGGCGGCACGGCGGGAATAGTGACGCTCGAAGACGTGCTCGAATCGATAGTCGGCAATATTCAGGATGAATATGACGACGAAGAGGAAGAGATTTCGAAGATCGACGACACCACTTTCACCGTTGACGGCGTGACCTATATCGACGAGCTTGACGAGGTGTTCCATGTCTCCCTCCCCGAGGGCGATTACGACACTGTCGGCGGCTTTATTATCAGCAGGCTCGGCTATCTCCCGCAGGACGGCGAGATGAATGTTGTCGAATATAAGAACCTGCGCTTCACCGTTCTCAATGTTGAGGACAGAAGAATCGGAAAGGTCAAGATTGAGATTCTCCCCGTCGAAGAGGAAAAAGAGGACGCGGAGGACGACTCAAAGCGCGAGAAGGGCGGCTGGTTCGCCGAGCGCCGCGAGGAAAAGGAAAAAGATAAAGAAAAAGCCGAATAAATTAAATGAAGGCTGAGCAAACGCGCTCAGCCCTCAATTTATCGATAAACCCGGTTTTTGACTTCGCAGGAAACAATCCCTCCTTTGTGTAAAAGGAGGGATTGTTTTGAATAAGCTGCAATTTTCAAAAATTGTCGGGTATTTTGAACTTTTACGCAACAACCCCTCAGTCACGGCTTCGCGTGACAGCTCCCCTTACACAGGTGAGCCTTGAGACCGTGCATGACGGACTTTTTCGACAGACTGAAGGCTGAGCAAACGCGCTCAGCCCTTTTTATATTGCATAAAAAACGAGCCGGAAGATTTTCTTCCGGCTCGTTGTGTTGTTCTGTTACGGCATGAGGCGATGGATTATCGCTATGCAGTCGTCGAGATCCATGATTCTCGGCACGGGGTAGAGGGGATTTGCCTCTTTGCATGCGCGCTTTGCGATGGTCTCGATGTCCTTCTCCTGGATCTTGTCGATCTTGTCGGGGATGTTCATTCTGGCGTTCATGTCTCTGATAGCCCGGATGAAGTCGAGAGCCTTCTGCTCGTCGGTCTGACCGGCTTTCGCAACGCCTGCGCACTCGCAGAGTCTTGCAAGGCGCTCATAGGCGGTCTCGCCGTAGAAGTCGAGGACATAGGGCAGGATAATGGCGTTAGCAAGTCCGTGTGGCACGCCGTAGAATCCGCCGAGGTTATGGGCTATAGCGTGGACGTTTCCGACATAAGCTCTCGTGAACGCGATGCCCGCATAGTGCGAAGCGAGGAGCATCTGCTCTCTTGCGTGGAGATCCTTACCGTTCTTGTAAGCCTCTTCGAGGTTCTCGAAGATGAGCTTGGTGGCGACTTCTGCCTTCTCGGAGGTGTCCTTGGTGTTGGAGTGGCCTATGTAGGCTTCAACCGCGTGGGTCAGTGCGTCCATACCGGTGGTCGAAGTGATGTGGGGCGGAAGACCGACGGTGAGCTCGGGATCGAGAACTGCGTACTTCGGACGGAGCACGGGATCGTTGAGCGCATACTTCTCGTGTGTCTTGGTGTCGGTAACAACAGCGGCGAGAGTGGTCTCGGAGCCGGTGCCGGCGGTGGTGGGAACTGCAAAGAACGGGGGCAGCTTCTTGCGAATCTTGAGCTGACCGCGCATCTTCTGAACAGTTTTGTTGGGGCATACGACTCTTGCGGCCGCAGCCTTGGCGCAGTCCATCGGAGAACCGCCGCCGAAAGCGATGAAGCCCTGGCAGCCGTTGTCAAGATAGAGCTTTCGGACTTCTTCAATATTGTCTATCGAGGGGTTCGGCTGAGTCTTGTCATAGACGACATAATCGATACCGTCTGCCTTGAGACCCTCATAGAGGCCGTCGAGCAGGTTGAGTCCGGTAAGACCCTTGTCGGTGACGATCATCATCTTCGACAGACCTTTCTCCTTGATGACCTGCGGCAGCTTCTTGACGGAGCCGGGGCCGGAGATTATCTTGGGCGGAGTCCAGTCAAGGAAGTTGACAGCGACCCTGAAAACGCCTTGATAAAGCCTGTAGTACATGTGCTTGATTGACATTTCTATCACCCTTTGTTTAATGATGCTATTATTTTACATTATTCCCGCCGTTAAATCAATAAGCGGAGAACAAAAAACAATTTGATTAGAGCTCAAAATCGCTCGCATCAAACTGCGGCAGGTCAACGGGCTGCTTCGGCTTGCGCTTGAGCGGGTCGTAGCGGAACGCGGAACAGCTTGAATCCTTCTGCATGACGCCCTTTTTCGGGCACAGTACTGTCTTGCCGTCCGGTGCGCCGCTGCCTCTTGAGCAGTATTCGCACGCCGGGGGTATGCTCTTTTTGTTGAGCAGTTTGCTTTTCAAAATCTATCATCCTAAATGCTTTTTTTATTATTCTAACACTTTTTTTCGCTTGTATCAAGCTCCAATATCAGCATCGCGCCGCTCAAAAGCATCGCAAACGCGGCGGGCGCGGAGAAAGAGAACATCTGCGGAGCGCCTACCGAACCCAGCGAAACGGTGTTTACGGGACAAGGGAACAGGCGGAGCAATCCCTCGCAAAACAGCGCGGCGAGAGCGGCGCAGACAAGGCGCGCGCAGAAAAAATACGGCAGCGGCGTCCCGCAGGTCTTTATGTGTCGCATTATCTGGCAGTGTACGCTCACTCCGCCCCAGCCGAGCACCGCCGCTATGGCGGGAATGTTGAACACCCCGGCTGCCGAGGCGCATCCGCCGGTGACTTCGAGCGTGCAGCTTAGAAGCAAACTCGCCCAGTCGGGCAGGCGCAGCAGCGGAATATACTGGGCGGTGCAGGCGAACATGACTATCCACGCGCATATTGAGATCATATTTTTTGTCCCCTCGGCGACCGCCTCGGTCAGCGCGCGGGAGAGCGGCAGAGTGGAAATAGCCGGGGCGGTGTGCGCATCTGTTTCGCCATGTGGGATGAATCGCGTCAGCACGCCGAGCGTGAGGCTCGCAAGGGTGAGCGACACAAAAATTATGACTCCCGCCCGAACGCTTCCGAGCATCCCCGCGCCGACTCCGCCGATAACAAACGCCGGACCTGCGTTGACGCAGAACAGGGTCATTCTCTGCGCGTCGCTCTGTGAGATGCGCCCGTCGGAAAATAGCGCGGCGGTCATTCCCGCGCCGACGGGGTAGCCCGCGACAAAGCTCATGCACGCCGCCGCACCCGCGCTCCCGGGCAGGGCGAAAAGAACCCGCACGGGCTTTTGGAGAAATTTTCCGAGATAGCCGCACAGCCCCGAGCGCACGAAAAAAGCGGAGAGCACGCAGAACGGATAGAGCGACGGCACGGCGCTCGAAGCGCAGATAAGAAGTCCTTTTTTCACTCCCGCCGCGCTGACCGACGGCATGGCGACAATGAGCGCGGCTGCCGATAAAGTCGCCGCCAAAAGCGGCAGACGGCGCAGAGCCTTTTTCAAATACTCTCTCATGTCATCACCCCTCAGTCATATTGATATTCACCCTGCGTTCTTTTTATTGCCGGGGGAGCATACATTATTTGGGAAAAGAGGGATGCACATGCCAAAACGCAGGGAGAGCGGGAAGATGCGCTCGGCGGCGGATATGATAAAAAAGATAAACGCGCTCGACTCGTCGAGAAAATATTCGCAGGTGCATATCGAATTTTTCGGCAGGCGCGAGGCGAGCATAGACGGACTCTACGGCGTGCTCGAATATGACGGCGAGCGGATACGCCTGAGCGCCGGCAAAGAAGAGATAATTTTCTGCGGCAAAGGGCTTAGCATAGATGTTTTCGACCTCGGTCAGGCGGTCATACACGGGGAAATAATGAGCATGGAATTCTGCAAATAGGGGGCGGGAATATTTCTGATGTATTTAATTTCTTGCGCGGCTATGTCTGCATGAGGGCAAGCGGGGGATTCCCGGAACGCTTTCTGAATCTATGCTCGCGCGGGAATATTCCGTATTGGGATGTCTGCTGTACAAACGGCGTCGTTTCGCGCGCACGACGCCCGAGGGCTACCGTATGATGCGCCCCTGCGCCAAAAAAGCGGGCATGCGTATGAAAATAGTCAAGAAGAGCGGACTGCCTTTTCTGCTGTCAAAAAACCGCGTCCATGCGGGGCTTGCGGTCGGCGCGGTGTGCTTTATATTGATAACGGCGGCGCTCTCCGGGCGCATATGGACTGTCAATGTGACGGGCTGCGAGACAGTGCCGGAAGAGGATATAAGAGAGACGGTCGAGCGTTTCGGCGTCTATCCGGGGATGAGAAAAAAACAGCTCGACACGCACACGGTCGCCGAGGAGGCGATGTCCGCTCTGCCGGATGTTTCGTGGCTGTCTGTTAATATAGTCGGCTGCTCGGTCAATGTCGATGTGCGCGAGGGAGTCGGCAAGAGTGTTAAAAAAAACGACGCGCCGTGCGATATAGTCGCCGCGGCGGACGGGCAGATACAGACTCTCGAAATTTTCAGCGGCACTGCGATGCAGGAGCGAAACGCCGCCGTTTTAAAGGGCGACACGATAATCAGCGGAATTGTCGAAAACCGCGACGGCGGAATGAGCATGCGCCACGCCGCGGGGTATATCACCGCGCTGACAAAGCATACTTTTTCGACCTCTTCGCACAGCCTGCCGTCAAGGAAAATAAGCGATGTCAAGTCGCGTTACACTCTGCTGTTCTTTTCGCTTAAAATACCCCTCGGCTCGCGTATAGACCCGGATTTCACCGAGGACAGATTCCTGACCCTCGGCGGTGAGAAGCTCCCGATAGGCATAAGAGCCGAGCGGAAATATATATTCGCGCCCGCAGACGCGACGGACGACAGTATATCCGATCTTATCACGCTTGAGGAGCACTTCTATAAATCTTCAAATAATCTGCGCGATATGCTCGTGATGAGCCGCACGACGACCGAGCGGCAGTCCGACGGCAGAGCAGTGTTTTTCAGCGAATACGGCTGCCTGCAAAATATCGGCGAGGAGAAGAAAATCGAGACGGAGAATCAATAATAAAGCTCGGTGCAATTCACACCGAGCCAGATTTTTTATTTGCTTTTGATGTCCGAGCTTTATGTTTATCGTCACATAGTCGCCGTATTTCAGCTGGGCGGTCGTGATATTTGTCGGTATCTCGAAGATGAGATATCCGTCTATCGAGAGTCCCGCCGTCACGGGCGACGAGGATATGCGCTTGTAGCCCGAGAGAAAGCGGCTGTCCTGCGCTATGCCGTTGGCAACAAAATCGGTCTTTTCGTTGAGACTTTCTTCTTCGCTGAGATTGTTCGTCAGCACGAGATGAACTGCAACATATCTGTAGCCCTTCTGTACCGTCCACGGGTAGCTGTCGACTTCCTTTATCTCGTCGCACAGCACGGTGTACATGGGCGTGACCGCCTTTTCGCCGAAATTCACTTCGACCTTTTCGGGCGTTATTTCCGTCTCTTCGTAGTCGGAGAATTTTTCAGTGACAACTCCCGAAAGCAGATCGTCAACGCTGCCGCCCGAAATTTGGCGAATCACCGAAAAGGCGATAGATAATATTATTATCAGAGCAATTACAACTATCGGGATGAGGCATCCCGCTTTCAGCGCGCGTGAATTTCTGACTGACCGTGCGCGCCCCGTGACATTCGTCACCGCGTCGAGTATCATCTTGCCGCGCTCGGCTTCTATCCGCTCCTGTTCGAGCTTGCGCTGCTTCTCGCGCGCCTCGCGCTCGTAGGCTTCTTTTTTCTTCTGAGCCTCGCGCAGCTCTGCCTCCTTTGCCTTTCGGCTGTCCGCCAGCGGCGCGCCGCAGTTGGGGCAGGTGTCGTTCTTTTCGGCGTCGACGACCGATTCGCAGTATTCGCAGGTTACCTTCATCTTTTCTCCTCAATTCTTGCTCTTTGAGTTATCGTAGCATATTGCGCCGCCGTTTTCAAGTCACGATAAGATTATATAAAAATAACGCGGCGCACACCGTTTGATGTACGCCGCGAATGTGTGTGGTTTTATGCGAAGAATTATTCGCCGAAGTATCTCTTGAGAAGTCCTGCAAAAGCCTTGCCGTGTCTCGCCTCGTCGCGAGCCATCTCATGGACTGTGTCGTGGATAGCGTCGAGACCCTTTGCCTTTGCGAGCTTTACAAGCTCGGTCTTGCCGAGGGTAGCGCCGTTCTCCGCCTCAACTCTCATCTCGAGGTTCTTCTTCGTCGAATCGGTCACGACCTCGCCGAGGAGTTCGGCGAACTTGGCGGCGTGCTCAGCCTCCTCATAGGCGGCCTTCTGCCAGTAGTTGCCGATCTCGGGATAGCCCTCGCGGTGAGCGATGCGGGCCATGCAGAGATACATACCAACCTCGGAGCACTCACCGGTGAAGTTGGCCTTCAGCTGCTCCAGGATATAGGCCTTGTCCTCCGCGCTGATGCTGTCGTTGTTCTTCACGGTCTTGGCATAGATGCCGTACTCATGCTCCGCGGCCAGGGTCACTTTTCCCCGGACAGCTCCTTGAACTTGGAGGCGGGAACGTGGCACACCGGGCACTCGGCGGGGGGATTCTCCCCCTCGGCGATGTAGCCGCAGACGGTGCACACCACTTCTTCCCACTGCCGGAAACAGCGGGGGCGGCGGGAACCGGCTCCGCCTTGGGGGCGGCAGCTCCGGTCTCCTCGAAATACTCGAAGTCCTCGGGACCGTGCTTGCAGATGGGGCAGACATAATCCTCAGGCAGGGTTTCGCCCTCATAGATGTAGCCGCAGACCACGCATCTCCAGCCCTTCTTCACAGCGGGCTTGGGAGCAGACTTCTTGATGGTGGACTGATAATAGCCATAGGTGCAGGAGGGGGCGGAAGAGAGCACCTCAGCGTCCTCCAGCTCGGCGATGTACAGGGTGTGGCTGCCCAGATCCTGGGACTCCACCACCTTCAGGGAGAAGAAGGCGTTGGCCCACTTGGTCATGTAGTACAGACCGTTTTCGCTGCGGGCCACGTCAGTAAAACTCTGGAACTTGTCCCCGTCACGGCCGGACTTCATGCCGAACAGCTGGAACAGGGAGAACTCCGCCTCGGTGGTGATGGCGGACAGATTGAATCTGCCGGTTTTGGCAATGATCTCGTTAGTCAGGTTGGCCTTAATCACCGCCACGGAGATCCGGGTGGGGTTGTTGGCCACCTGAACGGCGGTGTTGATGATGCAGCATTATCCTTCTCGCCGTCCCGGGCGGACAGCAGATAGACGCCGTAGGTCAGATTATACAATGCTTTTGTATTCATAAGCACACCTCATTTCACAGTAGGTTTCTTCGCTTCTTTGTGCTCACAGCACATTTTTCTGCAGACTGATGGGAAGCTGTGACAAGCATATCAGTCTATAGGTACAATAGAGTTAACCTTTCTACTTTTATTCCGGAGGAGACGCCCTATGAGATGCAAAATCCTCAAAACAATTCAAAAGGTCTGCGATATTCTGGAGCTGCTGGTGGCGGTTCTGGTGGCCGCCGGCCTGATCTGCTCCCTGATCCTCTACCTGCGTGGGCCTGGAGCTGCTGCTGAAGAGCGGGAACACGGCGGAGTTTCTCATCTTCCTGGAAGATATGTTCAGCCTGGTGGTGGGCATCGAGTTTATCAAGATGCTCTGCCGGCCCAGCGCCGACAATGTGATCGAGGTGCTGATCTTCCTGACTGCCCGGCATATGATTGTGGCGGAAGCTCATCCCTGGATATTTTCCTCTCAGTGCTCAGCGTGGCCCTGCTCTACGGCGTGCGCTACGGCCTGCGTTTGATGAAACGCAGAACCGGAAAAGGCGGCGAGGAAACGCCGCCTGAAAAATTAAATTCAGATACAAAGAAAGCAGAGACGGAGTAACCGGTCTCCGCTTTTCTGTTGTAACCAGGTTGGGAAATCAGTACTTCTTACTTGAAGTAACGATTCAGCAGACCTTCAAATGCTTTACCATGTCGAGCTTCGTCACGAGCCATCTCGTGGACTGTGTCGTGGATAGCGTCGAGACCCTTTGCCTTTGCGAGCTTTGCAAGCTCGGTCTTGCCGAGGGTAGCACCGTTCTCAGCTTCAACTCTCATCTCAAGGTTCTTCTTCGTCGAGTCGGTCACGACCTCACCGAGGAGCTCGGCGAACTTTGCGGCGTGCTCGGCCTCTTCGTAGGCCGCCTTCTCCCAGTAGAGACCGATCTCGGGATAGCCCTCTCTGTGGGCGACTCTCGCCATTGCAAGATACATGCCGACCTCGCTGCACTCGCCTGCGAAGTTGTCTCTGAGACCCTGGAGGATCTCGGGATCAACGTCTTTTGCAACGCCGACAACATGCTCGGAAGCCCAGGTCATGCCCTCTTCCTGCTTGATGAACTTCTCTCCGGCAGCGCCGCAGAGGGGGCACTTGAAGCCCTCCGGAACAGAATCGCCTTCATAAACATAACCGCAAACGGGACATACGAATTTCATAATGATTTCTCCTTTACACTTTAAAAATTATTTTTATTGTAAAACTCCGGCGTCGTTATCCTCCGCCGTGTTTTGCTGACAATCGGGACAGAGTCCGTAATAGATGGTCTTCTTGTGCCGCACGAGCAGCCCGAGCTCGGAAATATCTTCGGGCAGTCCGCGTTCGACTCCGAGATCGATTATCTTCGAGCATCGCTCGCAGATGAAGTGGCTGTGAGAGTCGGTGTTGCCGTCATAGTGGATGCTCTTGTCGAGCGTCTCGAGCGTCGTTATCAGCCCATGTCGCTGAGCAGGCTCAGATTGCGGTAGACTGTGCCGAGGCTTATCTTCGGCAGCTCGGCGCGCACACGCGAATATATCGTGTCCGCAGTCGGGTGATCGCGAGCCGCTTTTACGACTTTCAGAACAGTATCACGCTGTGACGAATATCTCATATTGCTTCCTCTCAGTTCATAATCAGTAATGATTACTATTGTCAGTATATCATATTTTTTATGATTGTCAACACTTTTTTAAAAAATTTTTTAAGGCGTGATTTGATTTGTTGTGAAATATCTGATACCGAGAGAATAGAGGTGCTTCAGAGTGTCGGTGTTGTCTATCGTCCACGCGGCGAGCGGGATGCCCGCGTCAATGGCGGCGTTTATCACGCTGTCGGTGTTCTTCGCGTTGTTGCCGTTGAATGCCGCACGCATATTGCCGTGATTTTTGCAAAAGTCAACGGCCTCGTCCGAAAGCTCGCTTGTCAGCAGCCAATAGGTCTGCTCGGGGCACTCCTTATATAATGTGTCGATTATATCCTTGTCAAACGAGATAATTATCGTGCTCTTGCCCTTGGCGGCGTAGTCTTTGAAAAACTCAACGAGCGAGTCGAGATTGTCTTTGCCGATGCTCTTTATTTCAATCATGGGCTTTACATCGGGATAGTATTCGTCGAGCAGAGCCATAGTTTCTTCGAATGTGGGGACCTTAGGTCGGTGTAGTTCTCTATATTCGCGCCGTTGTCGATTTTCAGCGCACTGACTTCGTCGAGGGTATATTTGTTTATCTTGCCGTGACCGTTCGTTGTGCGCTTGAGATCGTCGTCGTGCATGACTATCCATTTGCCGTCGGAGGTCGGCTCGATATCGAACTCGACATAGTTATACTTTGCTTCGCACGCCGCCTTGAAAGCGGGGAGGGTATTCTCCGGCTCGATCGCGCTCAGACCCCTGTGTGCCGTGAGTGTTATTTCATCGAGGTTTATACCGCTGACGCTCTTTATTGAGACGGTCTCCTTCGGGCGAATTTTCTTCGTGTGGAACTTCGCGAACAGTCCGCCCGCAATGCCCGCTATCGCGACGGCGCAGAGCACGCAGATAAGTATCTTTGTTTTCTTCTTCATCATTTTTCTCCCTGTTTAAGTATTATTATTGTCTGCCCGGAATTGTCGCCCGGGCGAATTTCCTTTATCCTTTTTGATTCGAGCCCGCTTCTCACGAGGGACTGCAAAACCGTGCCGCCGTTGAAGCCGTGGATTATCTCAAGGCGCGTTATATCCGCCGAGCCGTTTTCGATTAGAGACTCGAGCCGGAATTTTGCTTCGCGCTCGCGCATGCCATGGATGTCAACACAAAGCGTGGAGCTGGTTTTTCTCGTTATCTTCATTTTTGTCTCCGATTTTTTATTTTATTATATATTTTATTATATATAGTATAAACCACATAAATTTAAAAGTAAAATGAATTTTCTTCTTATTTTGTTATCCGGAGGATTTTACGGAAAATCAGGGAAATAATATCCTTAAAAAATGGGCGGTGACAAAAAATGAAGGATTCACAGATAAGAGTGTGCGGAAGGGCGGCGCAGACGGACTCGGGAGCGGGCGGCGCCGTTATGTTCGGCTGTCTCGCGGCGGCGGCTGTCGCCGGGGGATTCATGACTGCCGGGGCGCGGCTCCTGCTCAACGCCTCCGCAGTGACCTCCGCGCTATCTTCGGTGTCGAAGCTGCTCAGCCTGCCGTCAATGCGGCGGCGTGCATTTTGCTGACCATAGCCGTCTCGGCTCTCATTGCGCCGCTGCGGCAGGGGATGAAGCGGTATTTCCTGCTCGGCGCGCTGGGGCAAAAACGCCGCGCCGCCGAATGTACCGCGGCGTTTCGCGGCAAACGCGCTTTTTCCGCGCTCCGCCTGCATATCGCGCTCGCGGCGCTGAACCTCGTTTTGTGGATATTCTTTCTCCTGCCGGGTGCGGCTCTCGCGGCGGGCGGGATATATATACTTTTCTCGTCAACTGTCGGCATTATGACGATAGCCGCCGTACTCACGGGGAGCATACTCATGCTTATATCGGGCTGCATATTCTGCTCCGGCGCGCGGCAGGCGTGGTCGGCGGCGGAGTATATTCTCGCCGCCGATCCGGATGTTTCGATAAAACAGGCTCTGCGCCAAAGCCGCGACATCATGCGCGGACACTGCCGCGCTTTCGCCCGATTCAAGGCGGGATTTGCGCTCTGGTTTCTCAGCTGCGTATTAATTCTGCCCGCATTTTTCGTCGTTCCGTATTACGGCCAGTCCTGCGCGGTGTGGATGACGGAGACCTTGGATTTCAAAAATAAAGTTCTCCGAAAATAAACCGATTTGACAAAGATATACAAAAATATGTTGATTATCCGCCCGAAATTTGGTATTATATTCCGTGAAATAAATCGGGGCGCGGTAATCCGCCCCGGAACGGAGGATATACAATTGGAAAAGAAAAAGCTTGGAGGGCGGATTCTCTTCAACATCATCCTGTTCGGCTTCATCGGGCAGGTCGCGTGGGCTGTTGAGAACGTCTACTTCAACACATTCCTGTTCAACTACATCGGAGGCACAGCCGATGATATAGCGAAGATGGTCGCCGCGTCTGCGATAGCCGCAGTTGCGACCACATTCATCATGGGTACTCTCAGCGACAAGCTCGACCGCCGCAAAATCTTCATCAGCGGCGGCTACATAATCTGGGGCTTCACCGTCGCCGTGTTCGCATTCATCTCGCGAGAGAATATCGGAAAGCTCTTCAATATCTCCGATACCTCCAAGGTCGTCGCCGCAACGGTCTGCGTCGTTATCATCATGGACTGCGTCATGACATTCTTCGGCTCGACCTCGAACGATGCCGCGTTCAACGCGTGGGTCACAGACGTCACCGTCCCCGAAAACCGCGGCACTGCCGAAGCCGTTCTGGCACTTCTGCCCGTGTTCGCAACCGTTATAGTTACCGTCGCTTTCGGCGTCGGCGTTGAGGCGGCAGGCTATCCTGCATGCTTCATGTTCCTCGGCGCGCTCGTCACAATATGCGGAATCATCGGTCTGTTCTCAGTCAAGGATCCGCGCAAGGGCGTAAAACAGAGCACAAACTATTTCAGCGACCTTATCTACGGCTTCCGTCCGTCGGTTATAAAAAATAATGCGGCGCTCTATCTCTGCCTCGCGTCCGCCTGCATTTTCAACACCGCAGTTCAGGTGTTCATGCCCTACATATTCATCTATGTTCAGCACTATCTCAAGTTTGACCTCAACACCTTCCAGATAACCACGCCCATAATCATCGGCGGCGCGGCGGCTGTTGTCGGTCTCGTCGTTGTAACTATCCTGCTCGGCAAGCTTCTCGACAAGGTCGGTAAGAGAATATTCGTCTTCCCCGCAGTTCTTCTCTTCGTCGCGGGACTAGTTGCCGTTTTCTTTGCAAAGACTCTTCTCACTTTCGTGCTCTTTGCGCTCATTATGATCCTCGGCTACGGTCTTCTTATGATAATCCTCAATGCTACAGTGCGCGATTACACTCCCGAGGATAAGGTCGGTCAGTTCCAGGGCGTCAGACTTCTGTTCACCGTCACCCTGCCCATGATAATCGGCCCGAAGGTCGGCAGCTGGACTATTTCCGAGTTCTCCGGCAGATATGAGCTGGGCACCATGCTCAACGAATACGGCGAGAGCACCCTCGTCCCGATCCCGACGATATTCCTCGTCTCCGCTATAATCGCGGTGCTTATAATCGTGCCGCTTATCTTCCTTGCAAAAGTCACCAAGGAGAAGAAGATATGAAGAGAATAATATCTGCCATTCTCTGCGTTGTGATGCTGCTGTGCATTCTGCCGATGTCGGTCTTCGCACAAGATAAGGCAACGCCGCTGATACTCGTTCAGGGCTATTCCGGTCCCTCGTTGTTCTATGACCTCGGCGGCGAAAACGAGCATCAGGTCTGGGGCATCAATATGGATGACCTCAAAAAGATAGTTATAGCCCGTATCCCCGAGCTCGCAGGCGGTCTTGCCGGAGCGGCGTTCGGCGATTATGAAAGGCTCGTTAAAGTCGTAGGCGAGGCGGGAGTCGAGCTGCTCGAACCCCTGCGCTGCAACCCGGACGGCACTTCTAAATATGATCTTTCAGTCTATCCCGAGGGCGCGGCGAACACCCGCGCATCCGTCCTCAAGGCAAAGGGCGAGGACAAATACATAGCCGAAAAAGAGATCTCCGCCGATCTCATCGAGCGCATCGGCGCGGAGAACCACTTCACCTTTACCGAGGACTGGCGCATGGGTCAGGTTGAAAACGCCGCCAAGCTCGACAAGTTCATCCAGGAAGTGAAGGAGCTCACCGGAAGCCGGAAAGTCAATCTCTACGGACTCAGCCACGGCGGTCAGCTGACCGCGACATATCTCTATTATTACGGCGCAAAGGGCGATGTTGACCGCGCGATAATGGACGCTCCCGCGACCTGCGGCACTCAGCTCGTCGTTGACCTGTTCGAGGGCAACATCCATTTCGATGTTGCGACTCTTATAGAATATGTCGAGATAGGCTTCCGCAAGGAATATGAATACGAGTGGCTCGTCGAGGCGTTCGGCTTCGACCGCCTCAATCAGGCGTTCAACGATATTCTTCATCAGTATCTGCTCGATGTTGTTATAAACTTCGGCAGTGTCTGGGATTTCGTTCCCCCCGACAAGTACGAGGAGTTCAAGCAAAATATCTCGATCCCGTCGAGAATGCCGGACTGATAGCCAAGAGCGACGAGATGCACTACAACGCCATGGCTCACATGAGCGATGGCTTGAAGCGCGCTCAGGATGCAGGTACAAAGATAGCGATAATTGCAAATACCGAGCACGATATCGGCACAAGCACCGGAGTAAACTCCGATTATATCATCGATGTTCATTCGGCATCCGGCGCATACTGCGCCCCGTTCGGCGAGAAGTTCCCGGCGGACTACAAAAAGCAGAACACGGTCTGCAATGACCCAACTCACTGGCACATCTCTCCCGAGCGCGATATCGACGCGAGCTGCGCGTATCTGCCCGAGAACACCTGGTTCGTCAACGGTCAGTTCCACGGAATGTGTCCGTGGGACAGATACACGAGGAATTTCTATCTGACGTTCTTCTTCACGGACAGAATAGCGGATGTCTATTCCGATCCCGAGTTCCCGCAGTTCAACCTCGGTCAGAACCCAGCGAACGGACTCTATGTCAAATTCGACAAGTCCCCGTCGGGCTTCCACACCTCGAAAGACACCGCGCTGACCATTGAGAGCCTCTCGGAGCAGTACGACACCGAGATAATCAGCGTCAAGGCGGACGGCATGGATGTTGACCTCTCGGCGAAGAACGGAACCGTTCTTAAAGTCGGCGAGAGCTGCAAGATAGATTTCAAAAAGCACTCTCTGCCGAAGAGCACCGAGCCGTTCACCGTAACGGTCGTCTATTCGCTCAAGAACGGTCAGGTGCCGTTTGTCAAGAGCCGCACATTCACCTTCACGGCGATGAGCGACAGCGAGTATGACAACTATGTGTTCCTCTCAGGCAAGAAAAATACGCCCGGCAGCGCGGCAAACGGCGGCGGAAAAACTCCGCTGACCCCGCAGACCGCGCGCCGATAGCGGTTTCCGCAATAACCCTCCTTGCCGGCGCGGCAATGCTGCCGATAGCCGGAAAGAAGAGAAAGAAATAATATTGGAGCTCAGGCATGGTGATATTCTCCGCGTCTGAGCTTGTTTGTTTTATACTGTATGAGAGGCAAGTCGAGATAAATATCTGCGACAGATAATTGCCGCAATAGTGCAAATCGGCACAGCCGCATAGATTTATTACTTTAAGCGAAGCGAAATAACCCCTCAGTCTCGGCTTACGCCGAGCCGGCTCCCCTGCAGGGAACCTAATAAGATTCTGCGATAAATCTCAATTTATCTGTCTAAGCTGACAAGCAAACATAAAAAACCGACCGCACAAGCTTGCTGCGGTCGGTTACTGTCATATAGACATCTTTTTTATTTATTTCAGCTTTCCGTGTTCATTGAGAAAATCTTCGGTCAGCTGCGCCGCGTATGCGACGAGCTCGGGGCACGGGCGTTTTTTATAGTCCGCGGTGTTTCTCGGCTCGGGATCGGGGCCGGCTGAGTTTTCACTCCCGCGAGCAGTTCGCGGCAGATTATCGAGCCCTCGCTCTCTTTGAACTTGTCCGCAAGGGCGCGGACATAGGAATAGAGTTCTTTCTTTGCCTGCGCGCCGTCGGGTTCGTCATAGCCGAAGAAGAGGCCTATCGCCATGAACATTCCGCTGACGCCGCCGCAGACCTCGCGCATTCTGCCCATTCCGCCGCCAAACGGCGCGGAGAGCCTGAGCGCGGTTTTGACATCGAGTCCCGCATCCTCCGCAAACGCGCCGAGCACCGCCTGGGAGCAGTTGTATCCCTTGTTGAAAAGCTCGCGCGCCTTGTCCGCGTGACCGGTTTTCATTTTAACGCACTTCCCTTTACTGAGGATTTTTCTCGCCCTTGTAGGTGTCGCTTATTTTCTGCCTCGCGTCCCTGACTTCGTTTATGCTCGCGACAAGAGCCTTGTCCGCGCTGCGCAGGACGCTGTCAGCGAAGTTGCTCGCGGCCTCGCGGATATCCGCAGACCACTTCTTCGCCCTCGCAAGAGTCTCATTCGACTCCGCGTTAGCCTTTTTGACTATATCATCCGCCTGGCGGGTCGCGTTGGAGAGCATCTCTTCCGCTCTAGCTATCGCGGAGTTGACGCGCTCGGTTGCCTCGTTCTGCGAATTGACCTTGAGCTGAGATGCATATGCGCGCGCCTGAGCGGTTATCTCGTTCTCGTCGAGAAGCTTGTTTGCCGTCTGCTGAGCCTTTTCAACTATCGCCGCCGCGTCGGACTTTGCCTTTGCAACGGTCTCCTCGGCAAGCTTATTAGCGCTGTCGACGGTCTTCTGAGCGTTGGCATTGGCGGTTGAGATTATCTGCTCGCTCTTCGCCTCGGTCTTTTCCACAAGAGTCTGCGCCTTCTCCTGAGCGCGGGCAACGGATGCCGCCGCGTCGCTCTTCGCCTTTTCGATTATCTCGCTTCGGTTGGCGGTTATCGACTTTGCCTGGTCGACCTCCTCGGGGATTATCTCGCGCAGCTGCGCGATGCACTCGCGTATCTCCTCGGCGTTGACCGCGGTCTTTTTGGAAAGCGTTATCTTTGTGCCGCTGTCGAGAATGTTCTCTATCTGCTCCAGAAGGGAATCTATGTTCATTTTGAAGCGCTCCTCTCTCTTATTCTTTTGACAATATCATCATGCACCTCGGGCGGGACAAAGTCCGAGATGTCCCCGCCGAACTCGCAGACCTGCTTGACGACGCTCGACGAGAGGTACATGTAATCCGAATTCGCCGTTATGAAAACGGTCTCGATATTCGGATTGAGTTTCTTGTTTGTCAGCGCCTGCTGGAATTCGTAGTCGAAATCCGAGACGGCGCGCAGACCCTTGACTATCGCTACAGCACCCTTTTCCTGGGCATATGCGGCAAGAAGTCCGTCGTGCATATCGACAACAACATTGTCGAGATCCTTGACGCATCTTGTTATGAGCTCAACGCGCTCTATCGCGCTGAAATATGAATTGGGCTTGTGATAGTTGTGCATGACGACGACTATGACCCTGTCAAACATGCTCGCGGTGCGCCTGATTATATCAAGATGACCCTTGGTGACGGGGTCGAAGCTGCCGGGGCATATGGCTATTTTCATTCGTCCTCACCCTCCTTGCGGTAAACGGTGATTTTTATCTTTCCGTAGCGGTAGCTGCGATGGAATTTAAGCTCGCCGAAGCTCTCGGGCAGCTCCAAATCGACAGGAGTCTCGCATATTGCGCAGCCGCCGGCGGCAACAACATCGGAGAGCAGCTTCATCGAATCGACCACGAGTGAGCTCGCATATGGCGGATCGAGGAATACTATATCAAACTTGTCCTTCGTCAGCTTCAAGAACGAGAGCGCATCGGTCTGAATGACCTTTGCGTTGTCGCCGAACTTCGTGTGTTCGAGATTATATTTTACGGCGCTCAATGAGTCCTTCGACATATCGACAAATGTTGCCGACGCAGCGCCGCGGCTAAGAGCTTCGATGCCGAGCTGACCCGAGCCTGCGAACAGATCGAGCACGCGCCTGCCCTCTATCTCAAACTGTATTATGCTGAAAACGGCCTCTTTGACGCGGTCGGTAGTCGGACGGACATCCTCGCCCTCGAGCGTTCTGAGAACTCTGCCGCGTGCCGTGCCTGTTATAACTCTCATATCATCAGTTCCTTTATACTGCATTTATCTTTTCAATCTGCGGTTTTGCCGCACTGTTATACATATTATTACATTTATACGCGCCCGTGTCAAGATTCCGGATGCAGAGCGTCGTATATAGTCTGCGCCATGGAGTCGGAGATACCCGACACATTTTTGAGCTCGTCAACGCCGGCATTTTTTATGGCAGTTACGGTCTTGAAATGCCGCAGGAGTGCCTTTGCCCGCGACGGTCCGACGCCGGGGATATCCGTCAATGTACTCGAGAGCGCGGAAGCCTTGTGCTTCTGCCTGTGATAGGTCACGGCGAAACGGTGGACTTCCTCCTGTATTTCCGCAACGAGAGTGAACGCGCGGCGTTTTGAAGTGAACGCTATCTCGCCGCCGGATTTCGCTATCGCGCGCGTGCGGTGGCTGCCGTCCTTGACCATTCCGAAAAGCGGGATGTTTTCAAGCCCGTGCTTTTTGAGTATCAGCTCGACTGCCGAAACCTGTCCCTTGCCGCCGTCGAGCAGGATAAGATCGGGCAGGCGGCCGAAGCCCTCGCCGCTCTCTTTTTCTTCCTCGTATCTCGTGAATCTTCTGTCGAGCACCTCTGCCATGGAGGCGTAGTCGTCCTGACCGGTGAAGCCTTTTATCATGAATCGGCGGTAGCCGCGCCTGTAGGGCTCGCCGTTTCGGAAAACTATCATCCCGCGACATTGTCGCTTCCGGCGGTGTGCGAGATATCATATGATTCGATAAATTCCGGCGCGGCTGGCAGTCCGAGCATACCCGCGAGCTCGTCGAGCGCGGCGGTCTTTCTGCCGGCGGTGCCGGTCAGCGGAGTCAGATACTGCGCGGCGTTTGAGCGGCACATCTCGAAAAGCTTCTTCTGCTCGCCTGCGGTGCTGTGGGATATTATGACTTTTTTGCCCTTCTTTTCGCTCAGCCACCGTTCGAGCAGCTCACTGTCGGCAACCTCGCCGTCGACCGACACGCGGCGCGGGACAAAATCTCTTATCATATAGAAGCTGCGGATAAGCTCGGCGAGCGCCTCCGCCGTATCTTCCGGCACATCTGTTATGAAATTCTCGCTGTCATAGAGTCTGCCGTCCGCGAAGCGGAGCACGGAGAGGCATGCCTTGCCGGACGACGCCGCGCCCGTGACGAGGGCAAAGACATCCTGCTCCCTGACATCGGCGGACATAACCTTCTGCTTGCCGCCGAGGCGCTTTATCGCGGCTATTCTGTCGCGCAGGCGCGCCGCCTTTTCAAATTCGAGGTTTTCTGCCGCGTCCTCCATGCGCTTCTGAAGATCCGCGAGCGCGGCGGTTCCGCCCTCTTTTATAAACGCGAGAGCGTCCTCGACTGCTTCGTTATACTGCGAAAACGGCACCTTGCCGCTGCACACGCCGCTGCACTGGCCGATAAAGAAATTGAGGCACGGGCGGCTCTTCCCGAAGTCGCGCGGGAATACTTTGTTGCACTGCGGCAGGCGGAATATTTTTTTAGCCTCGTCAACGGTATTGCGCGCGGCGAACGAGCTCATATACGGACCGATATACTTCGCGCCGTCATCCTCGCGCTGGAGCACGGCATATATGTTGCGCCACTTGCCGGGCGTGACTTTTATATATGAATAGCCCTTGTCGTCTTTTAAGAGAATATTATACTTTGGGGAATGCTGCTTTATAAGGCTGCATTCGAGCACGAGGGCTTCAAACTCGCTGTCGGTGAGAATGACATCGAAATCATCGACGTTTTCGACCATCTTGCGCACTTTTACTGTATGATTATGCTCGGAGCCGAAATACTGGCTGACGCGGTTCTTGAGCGCCTTCGCCTTGCCGACATATATTATCTCCGAGCTGCTGTTTTTCATCAGATAGACGCCGGGGGTCAACGGAAGCTGCATCGCCTTTTTGCGAAGCTCCTTGATTTTCGGGTTCATTCTCTCACCTGCCTTTTAACACATTTTTGACACATATATTATACTATAAAAATGCGCCGACGAACAGGGGCGCAAAAAAATTATATTTTGGGTCATTTTTCCGCAACAATTTGTTGCTATTATCAGAATGCGGGGATATATCTCCGCGGAAAGGAATATATAAAAGATGAAAACAATAGGCAACATTGTCTGGTTTATCTGCGGCGGATTTCTTGCGGCGCTGATGTGGCTGATGAGCGGTCTCATATGCTGCGTCACGGTCGTGGGCATACCGCTCGGCAAGCAGTGCTTCAAATTCGCGCGTCTGTCTGCGGCTCCGTTCGGCAAGGATATAAGATTCGGCGGCGGCGCGCCGAGCTTCATTGCCAATATTCTGTGGATAATCCTGCTCGGCTGGGAGAACGCGGTCTACTGCGCCGCGATGGGCGTTGTCTGCTGCTGCACGATAATCGGCATCCCGCTCGGACTCCAGTATTTCAAATTCGCAAAGCTCGCATTCATGCCTTTCGGCTCAGAGGTGGTTGACTGCTGACATATGAAAAAACGAACGGCAAAAAGGATTCTCATCATCTGCTTGTCATTGCCGCCGCCGCGGCTCTGACGGCGGGAATAGTTCTGGACAGCATGCGCGTTGATGTCTGCCTCGACCCCGGTCACGGCGGAGACGACTCCGGCGCTCAATATGAGGGCCGGCTCGAAAAGGACGACAATCTCGAACTCGCGCTGGCGGTCGAAAAAGAGCTGAAAGCGCGCGGGGTCAAGGTCTGCATGACGCGCGACGACGATACTTTTATCTCCCTCGCCGGGCGGTGCAGAAAGGCGAATATCCGTCAGGCGAAGCTCTTTGTCGCGCTCCACCGCAACAGTGCAGAGAATGCGCACGGCGTTGAAATATGGATACATTCGGACGCGCCGCAAAAAGACACCGCTCTCGCGCAAAATATCTGCGACGCACTCGCCACCGCCGGGATATCCGAAAACAGGGGCGTTAAGTCCGGCTTTGCGCGCGAGGACGGAGAGAACTATTTCGTCAATAGCCGCACGAATATGCCGAGCTGCCTCGCCGAGATCGGCTTCATAACCGACGACGGCGACAACCGCCTGTTCGACGACAACCTTGAATCCTACGCCCAGGCGATAGCGGACGGGATAGCAAAGACGCTGAACGAGATATAAAACCGACCTATGAAGCTATAGGTCGGTTTAACTGTTTTATTAACTTCTCTGAATATAGGCTGATTTTATCTTGTCAATACTCTGACCCACTTGAAGCGGTTGACTTTGACTATCGCCACGAAGCATTTGAGTATCTGATCCGCCTTTAGCAGGGCGAAGGTGACCGCGGGCGGGAACTTGAAATAAAACGCCGAGAGCGCGGAGAGCGGGAGCACGATGCACCACATGAAGACAATATCGTTGAAAAAGACGAAATTCGTATCTCCGCCGCCCGAGACTATGCCCGTGAGGCACGGCATTTCATACGCTGTGCCTATCGCCGTGACGCAGAGGATAAGCACAAATATATTTGCAAGCTCCGCCGTCTCAACCGAGGCGTTATAGACCGAGATTATCGCTTTCGGACTAAAAACAGCACAAGCGAAGTCAGCACGCCGATAATTAAAAACATCAGCTGCATGGTCTTTGCGCCGCTCTTGACCTTTTTCATGTCTCCCTCGCCGACCGCCATGCCCGTCATGACGCGCGCCGCGTCACCTGTCGCATAGGCGACGACCGATGTACACTGGAACAGCGTCTGCGCTATGCTCGACGCCGCGATGCCGGAGGTCCGAGCCTGCCGAGTATTGCCGCCTGAACGGACATCGCAACGCCCCAAGAGACATTCGAGAGCAGAAGCGGCACGCCCGATTTCATGAAGTCGGCTATATAACTGCGCTCGAGCGCGAAGACATCTTTGATTCTGAGCTTGAGCTTCTTGTCGATGAATCTGCAATAGATTATGCTCGCGATAAACTCGACTGCCCTCGAAGTCAGCGTCGCATATGCAGCGCCTTCACTCCAAGCTCGGGCGCGCCGAAGTGGCCGTAGATGAGAGTATAGTTGAGGCAGATATTTATAAGCAGGGTCGAGAGCGAGATGTAGAAGCCTATTCTTACCGTCTCGACGCTGCGCATGACTCCGAGCAGAGAGTTTGAAATCGAGAACATCAGATATGAAAATACCATTATTTTCAGGTATTCCACGCCAGCCGGAATGATGCTCTGCTCGTTTGTCAGCAATCTCATGACCCCATAGGGCACGAACCAGACTATCGCGGACATAATCGCGCTGAGCAATAAGCTTATCCAGAAGCCGACCGCGAACACGCGCTTTATCGGCTTGGTTTGACGCTTGCCCCAGTACTGCGAGATGATAACGCCCATTCCGGACGCGGTGCCCGTGACGACCATCTGCAGAAGAAACTGCACCTGATTCGCTATCGCAACGCCGCTGAGCGCCGTCTCGCTGTAAGCTCCGAGCATGATATTGTCCGCGAGATTGACGCCGTAGACAATAAGATTCTGGAGCGCTATCGTCATGGTCATCGTGAAGAAGTCGCGGTAAAATTTCTTGTCGCGTACCAACATTTTTATTCCCCCAAAAGACACATACCGCCGTATTATAGCACTTGCCGCGCGGTTTGACAACACCCGACGGATATACTATAATCTTGTCGAAACCTGTATGGGGGAGATGTTGAAATGAAAAAGCTCAGAAATATATTCTGCGCGGCTCTTGCGCTGCTGCTCGCAATGTCCTGCGCGGCGTGCTCGAAGAGTGCCGATAACGAGACCGCCTCAGGCGCGGAGTCGGACACGCAGGTCACTGTTATATCCGCCGACGGCACAACGGCAAAGACCGTCATTTCAAACGACGGCGGCACGATCGCACAAAATGGCGAGACGAAAAATCAACCCGCGGCGGCGGAGACAATGCTCAGGAGCCGGAGAGCCGATGGCGGCTCGGGTCAGCGCGAAACCGTGCGCGTCACGATAACCGAGGGCATGACTCTGACGCAGATATTCAAAAAGCTCGAGGCAAACGGCGTGTGTTCGTTTAACGATTTGATGAAGACCGCAGAGAGCTACGACTACAGCTACTATCCGCTTATAGCCGCAAGACCGTCGAACACAAGGGCGTTCAAACTCGAAGGATATCTCTTCCCGAACACCTACGACTTCTATAAAAACGAAAAGCCGCAGGATGCGATAGGGCGTTTCCTGCGCGTGGGCGAAAAATACATAACCTCTGCCGACAGGGCAAAGGCAAAATCCATGGGCTATTCGATGGATCAGGTGCTGACCGTCGCGTCGATAATCGAAAAAGAGGGCGCGAACCCCAACGAGGTCAGAAAGATAGCCGCCGTTATATATAACCGCCTCAAGGCGGGTATGCAGCTGCAGATGGATTCGGGCATCTACTACATCGAACGCAGCGTCAAGCCCTATATCTCCGGCGACGTCAACCGCTACAACAGCCTGTATAATATGTACAAATGCAAGGGTCTGCCCGCAGGTCCGATATGCAACCCCGGCGCGCGGACGATAAATGCGGCACTCGATCCGGCGGATGTATCTTATCTCTATTTTTGCCACGACTCGAGTGCAAAATACTACTATGCCGACACATATGAGGAACATCTCGAAAATCTGAAGAAAGCCGGAATTGCATCATGAGTTGCAAAAATGTCGGATAATTCACAGAAAATTTAAGCTTTGATTCTCCTTCGGGTATAAAAATGGACTTTGGGTGATATAATTGTACTAAAGTACATTTTTGTACTCGGAGGACAGTTTTTATGAAAAGAACACAGCTGAAAGACAGGCAACTGCCCGACTACACACGGGGAGAAGAGATATTCAACATGGTCACGCACATAGTCGGCGGCGGACTGGCGGTAGTCATACTCGTCGCCTGCGTGACGGTCGCGGCACTCCACGGGAGCATATCGGGAGTTATAACCTCGATAGTCTACGGGCTGTCGATGATAATGCTCTACACCATGTCGAGCGTCTATCACGGCGTGTCGCGCGGCTACGCGAAGAAAGTCCTGCAGGTCATCGACCACTGCACGGTATATTTTCTGATAGTCGGAACATACACGCCGATCGCGGTCTGCGGACTGACAAAAGTCAACAAAGCAGTCGGTTGGACGGTATTCGGAATCGTCTGGGCTCTCGCGGCGGTGGCGATAACGCTCACGGCGATAGACCTCAAAAAATTCCGCGTATTCTCGATGATATGCTATATGGGCATGGGCTGGTGCATATCTTCGCCGTCGTGCCGACATATCATGCGCTGGGGCTCGGCGGATTCCTCCTGCTCGTCGCAGGCGGTCTGCTCTACACATTCGGCGCGATACTCTACGGGCTCGGGATAAAGCATCGATATATGCACTCGGTTTTCCATATCTTTGTTATCCTCGGCAGCCTCGCGCACTTCTTCTGCATAGTGCTCTATGTGCTGTGAGAAATGAAAATCGCAATCATACAGCCGCAACAATTTAAACTGCTGCGGCTGCTTTTACGTTTATGTGATGGAGAAAGCAGGGGCGTTACAGATTCCGCCAATGACAAGTGCGCCGATGCTGTAAATCTCAATTTATAATAACCCCAAACAAAAAAGCCAAGCTGCAAAACACAGCTTGGCTTTGAATTTTTTTGCTTTAGTTACTGCTTGGGCGAGAAGTAGACTTTTCCGGGTTCTAGCGTCTTGCCGTAGATGCTGTAGAGCTCGTGGACGGTGACGAACTCAAATCCCTCGGCGTGCAGCTCGGCGGCTATCTGCTCGAATGCATCGGCGGTCATGTCGTAGAGATCGTGCATGAGGACTATCTCACCGCCGGTTGCGTGGTCGACAACGGAGGAAATTATCTTCTGCATGTCCGCGTTGCGCTGAGCCTCGGTTCTGCCCGACCCCTGCCTGTCCTTATATTTCCAGTCCTCGGTGTCAATGCACCACTGGATGAGCGGGAGGTCGAAGTCTTTCTGAATTCCCTTGTAGTCGCCGTAGGGGACTCTGAACAGAGTCGGCTCAACGCCGATGACCTCTTTGACTATGGCGTTCGTCTTGTTTATCTCCTTCTTGCGCTCCTGCGCGCTTATCTTTCTGAGATTCGCGTGGCTCCATGAGTGGTTGCCGATTTCGCATCCCATCGAGTAGGCGCGCTTGACCTCCGCCGAGTAGCTTCCGACGCGCGTGCCGAGGACGAAGAAGGTCGCCTTGCCGTTGTATTTCTGGAGTGTGTCAAGAATTCTGTTTGTCGCAATCTTGCTCGGACCGTCGTCAAATGTGAACGCGATATATTTGACCCCCGCGGGAGATTCGGCTTTTTGTGCTGCGTTGTGCTCTCGGGCTTGATCGAATTTTGTTGTGTGGTTTCTGTGACCGCCTCCGCGCCGAGCAGAACCTTTGCAGCTTCGGTCGAGAATATAGGCTTTATATCATTGAGCTGGAATACAGCTTCAACGCAGCCTTTGTCTTCGTCGAAGAGAACGCCCGAGTCAAAATAGAATGTTAAGCTGTCGGAGCTTATCGAGAATTTTGTGAAGTTCTTTTTATCGGCAGAGGTGTTTTGCTTGAACTTATCCGAGCCTACGCCCGCATTGAACAGGCGGTTGGCGGTGAAATAGGATACAACCCGCGTGCTGGCGATTTTCTCGTAGCCGTCAGTAAAAATATCGTCAGCGCTCAGCTGCTTGCCGGATGGGATGTCAAAGACGAGCGTCTCTATGCTGTCCGTCTTGATGCTCTTGTCTGGAATGTCGGTCTTTATCTCGAACACGATGCTGACATATTTGTTCTTGCCGTTGTCCGTCACAAGATAGCTCTTGTAGTCGGCGCTCAGCGTCGGCAGTTCGCCCTTGGGCTTCGAGTTCGGCACTTCTTTAACGAACCCGTCGGCTATCTCCTGCGCCGCCGCTTTTATTCGGCTGTCTATCGCCTCAACGCCTATCGCGGGGTAGTGAATGCCGTAGGCGTAGTGATTTTCGTATGTTATCATCGACTGTGTCTCGCCGACCTCCCTGTCCTGGGCGGTGTGCTGGAACTTGAGACTCAGCTCCTCTTTTTGTTTATCGCTTTTGACCGCACAGCCCGCCGCGCCGAATATAAACAGCACGGTGCACATCAGAGCCGCGAGACGGCGAAATAATTTTTTCATATCATTTTTCCTTTCCGTAAAAACTTACGAACAGCTGATATTATAGTATAAAATGTCGAACTTTGCAATAAAAGCGCGCAAACTGTAATCTATTGTTACACTCTGTTATGGATTTGTAATTTGTGCGGGTGTCTATATCCTATTCACTAAAACGGCTGAATTGACATCAAAACTGCAGATAAATGCCGCGAAAGCCTGTCTTTTTTTGTCTTTTGTTCCGAAATCGGCACAGATATGGCTATTTTTCTTTTTAAGAGTAACAATTTATCGGCATTTTAGTATAATAAAGTATCTTCAATTTTAAAAGGGGAGAGCCTTATGACAAAGTCGTCAAGTTCGGCGGAACTCGCTCGCAGAGGCGAA
>ENA-OQEN01000036-OQEN01000036.1-human-gut-metagenome-genome-assembly--contig:-NODE-36-length-47571-cov-2.904941_pt1 | contig 47571 bp, 54 predicted proteins | sample MGYA00242791_ERZ504627 | MGnify/ENA primary metagenome ERZ504627 (study PRJEB26092, sample SAMD00036316) | human gut metagenome | host: Homo sapiens | study: EMG produced TPA metagenomics assembly of... | reverse complement strand
TGAGTATCGTTCGCAAGCCGCGGGTACCCTGGAGCACACACTATCCCACGTTCGCTACGCTACGCAGCTAAGAGGCTGTACGAATTGTGCCCAAGGTTTTCTTAACTCGACGAAACCGTCGAAACTCGCCATCCATGGCTCGATTTCTCCTTGCCTCGGCGTCCATGCCTCGGCATTTCTGCTTTACATAGCACAATTCTACAGTCTCTAAGCAGCTCCGCTATTCGCTTTCGCGGGATAGTGTGTGCTCCAGGGTACCCGCGGCTTGCGAACGATACTCAATAATTTAACGTAAATCCACTTGCAATTAATGCTCAATAATTTAAAATATATCCACTTGCGATCAACCTGCAACAATGCTATTCTTAGGATATGAATACACAGAATACAGCTAAAGAAATTAGTGATAATAATATAAATACAAATTCCAACACAAAAATAAAAATCTGCGGTCTGACTTCACCTGCCGAAGCACGGTATCTCAACGAAAATCACGTTGATTTTGCGGGTATGGTGTTATTTTTTCCAAAGAGTAAGAGAAATATATCCATCGAACAGGCAAAGGAGATTATGGCAGCCCTTGATGCTTCCATCAAAAGAGTCGCCGTTGTAGTTTCGCCATCCATAGAGCAGGTCAGACAGATTGAGGCTGCAGGCTTTGACTATGTCCAGATACATGGGGAAATTCCGGAGACAGAGGCGGAGGCAGCAAAAGCTATCCCGATTCTTAAAGCCTTCAATGTCTCTGATATGGACAGCTATGAAAAGTATCACAACGATTCACGCATCGCAGGCTATGTGTTTGATGCCATCGAGCCCGGCAGTGGAAAAACCTTTGACTGGAAGCTGGTTGACAATATCCCCCGCGATGAAAAGCTGCTGCTGCTCGCAGGTGGCTTAAATCCAGACAATGTGCGCATGGCAATTGAAGCCGTGCATCCTGACGGAGTCGATGTATCCTCAGGTGTGGAAAATGATAACGGAGCGGGTAAGAATCCGGAAAAGATACATGATTTTGTTGCGGCAATAAAATCATAAAAATCCACATACATCTCTTTCAACATGATGTATGTGGATTTTTTTATGAAATTATGTAACTATTATTTTTCTTTGCCAATCTTGAAAAACAGATTTGCCTTGATGAGCACCGGTCTCAATGCCATATACACGATTGTCGCAGCAATCACCGATATCACTGCATTGACTCCTGTTGTGGTCACGCTCCAAGCGATTTTGAGCTGTGCCATCGGCTTTCCGAGGATAAGCATATCGTAGAAATAGCTTATTATCGGGTCAAAAATAAAGTTGAAGAGCATTCCTGCACATGCTGCAAGGACTGTCCATTTAAATACATGCTTCTTGTCGGTTGAATATGTAATCTTTCCAAGCTTGTGTGCTACAAGACCGGTGATAACACCAATCATAAGCTTGAGGAAAAATGTCTTTGGTGCTCCGGTGATATATATCGGGTCAAGTAAATCACCGATTGTCATTCCGATTGCTCCACCGATTCCTCCATATACTCCGCCTAAGAGCAAAGCTGCAAGTACTACGACTGCGTTGCCAAGGTGAAAGGATGTGGCGCTGCCACCCGGTAATGTGACCTTAATCTGTAAAAATGTGAATATGACATATGATAAAGCTGCCATAAGTGCTGTAAGTGTGAGTTTTTGAACTTTTTCGTTTCTCATAAAATGCCTCCTAAATATTACAATTAAACTATATAATACTCTTATGTGGCATCAAGTATATATCCAATTTTATATAAATTTATATATCCAGTTTATCTAAAGTCCATTTACACCTATGGTTTAATTCCGCTATAGTGTTTTTTCAGCATTTCTATTATCACCTGCTGGCTCTGCTTCGAATGGGTGATAGCGTAATAGCTTCCACCAAATTTTGCCTTGCGCTCTTCCTCATCTATCCCTACGCTTCGTCCCTTTTCGGTGACACGCTTTATCTTGTTCCCGTCTTCTGCAACTTCCTCCAGATATCCCTCTGCAATAAGAAGCTCGTTTATAAACGAGGCTGCAAGCTTTTTGTGCTCCTTATCCGCAGGACACAGCTCATTTATTTTGTTCGTAAGCTCTGTAAGCCTGCATTTGTCGGTGAGCTCTACCTCATCAAGCCTCTGTGGCTCGATGTAAAACGGAAGCTTCTTTTTTCTCGTGCTGCCGATTTCAACAGCCTCCTCATCACTTAAAACAGTCTGTGGTCTTTCACCGGTCGTACTGCCTGATGGATTTGGGTTATCTGCAACAAATGAATTTACCGCCGTCACAAACGCTTCACCATAATTTTGTATCTTCTGCTCACCCATTCCGTACACATCGGCAAGCTGTTCCTTATCCCGTGGCAGCTTTGCGCACATATCCTTTAAGGTCTTGTCGGAGCAGATGATATACGGAGGCACCGACTTTTCTGCAGCAAGCTCTGTACGCACGCTGCGCAGCTTTTCAAACAGCGCAGCACCAAGCTCGTTAAGCCCTGCAAGCTGTGCTGCCTTTTTGCGCTTTTTGCCGGTTTCAACGTATGTCTCCTCCTCTTCATCCTCCACAACCACACAGTTGCTGCATTTGTTGCAGATGCATGGCGTTGTATCTCCGAAATATGAAGTATAAACTCCCTCAGACATTTGTCCGTCTCACAGTAATTTATCATCTGCTGCAGCTTTCTTTGGTCATTGGCTGTCTTTTGCATGTCGGATGCCACATCGCCTGCTGAAGCCTTATTCTGCAGAAGGAACTTGTTTATCATGATATCCTGCTTTGAGAAAAACAGCACACATTCCGCTTCCTCACCGTCTCGTCCCGCTCTTCCGGCCTCCTGATAGTAATACTCGAGGCTCTGTGGCATGTTGTAATGCAGCACATATCTCACATTTGACTTGTCGATTCCCATTCCAAATGCGTTTGTGGCAACCATCACACGGATTCTGTCGTATGTAAAATCCTCCTGATTCTGCTTACGTTCATCATTTGAAAGCCCTGCGTGGTAACGGCCCGCTGAAATGCCCTGCTCATTTAAAAGAGTATACAGCTTATCCACATTCTTTTTCGTTGCGCAGTATATTATTCCACTTTCGTCCTCATGCTTTTTCACATAATTGATTATACTGTTGTCCTTCTGGCTGCCTCCCTTTCTTGTAACAACCCTGAAAAACAGGTTAGGTCTGTCAAACCCAGTCACCATAGTAACCGGATTGTTAAGTCCAAGCGAAGCCACTATATCATTTTTCACGCGCTCCGTGGCGGTCGCTGTAAACGCACTGACTATCGGTCGTCTTGGAAGTCTCGTTAAAAATCCGGCAATTTCCAGATAGCTCGGTCTGAAATCCTGTCCCCACTGCGATATACAGTGTGCCTCATCAACTGTCAGCATCGATATGTCCGCGTTGCAGGCAAAATCAAGAAAACGCGGCGTGTTGAGGCGCTCCGGAGCGACATAGATTATCTTGTAGCGTCCCTGTGAGGCATATGAAAGTGCCATCCTTATCTGGTTTTCAGTCAGTGAGCTGTTGATATAGGCGGCATGCACTCCTGCCTGGTTTAAAGCCTTGACCTGATCTGACATAAGCGAGATAAGTGGCGAAATGACAAGCGTAATTCCTTTAAGCATAAGCGCCGGAAGCTGGTAGCACAGCGATTTTCCTGCGCCTGTCGGCATGATACCGAGCACATCGTGCCCTGCAAGTATGCCGTTTATGAGCTCCTCCTGCCCTGTTCTAAGACTGTCGTAGCCAAAGTATTGTTTGAGTGTCTGGTTTATGTTCATTTATGCTTGTTGTCCTCCCTTAGCTGCACGATAATCCTGTAGACCTCAGGCCTTCTCTCCTTCAGATGCTTATCAAGCAGGTGTCTCCTCTGTGCAAACCGCTCTGCAAGCTCCGGATGCTCTCTTGCTATACGCTCATGCACCTCGCGACGGTGCATCTCGATATCTGCCGCAAGCGTGTGCACATCCTTTCCTGATATGTTGACGATTTCTTTCAGATGCTCCTCCAGATGCTCCAGCCACTCATCCTGGTCAAACTCATCCATATGCGCCCAGCGGCCATGCATGATTTCCTCTATATCCTTTGTCTTTTTGAGCTGTTCTATCTGAAGCTTTATCTGCTTTTCAATCTGCTCCTCACTCTCGGCGCCAAACGCCCAGACAAACTCCTGCACTCTGTTGTCAGCACGCTTTCTTGAGGCACTGCGCTCCTCGTTATCTACGCCACCCTCAAGCGGATAAGGTCTGTTTATTCCCATATCCTTTAGCGCAATATGTATTGTCCTTCTGACACAGCCCTGCTCAATTAAATAACCTAAGCCCAGCTTCCTGAGTTGCTCGTTGAGCTCTGCAATGTGCTCTGTTATGTATAGCTTTACACCTTTTTGTTTCAGTGAGCGGTAAAGTGACTCTATGCTGTCAGCTCCTGTGATATCAATACTTCCGATAGCTCCGGCATCGATTATGACAGCTTTTGTATCATGCTTTAGGTGGTCCTCAATATCACGCACAAGTACCTTTGCATTTGCAAAAAACAGGCCGCTCGAAAATCTGTAAATAATCACACCGTCAATCTCGTGGATGTTTGTGCTCTCCCTGATATCGCGGAAATGACTGTGTCCCGGCTGCACACCGAGAAAGCAGGTGGCCGGCTTTGCGCTTCTGATTATCATCTCGGCAAAAGACAAAATGATTCCTATCAAACTCCGTTTATTCGTACCCAGAATAAGTACTCCGAAAAAAGCACCAACAAATATGAAAAATTCTGTCCTGCTGACCTTCCACAGTCTCTTTGCCAGATGAAACTCCGTGGCACCCATGAGCGCTGATATGACAATCGCCGTGAGCACCGGAACCGGCAGATATCCTATAAAGCCTGTGCAAAAAAGAAGCACTGCTATCATGGAAACGCCTGCAACAAGCCCTGTGAGCTGTGTCTTACCCTCGTACTGCTCGCTCATCGCAGTTCGTGACACTGAACCGTTTATCGGACAGCAGCCCGTAAAAGCCGCAGCCATATTTCCTATGGAAAATGCCAAAAGCTCCGTGTTATCATCTATTCTGTATCCGTTTTTCTGTGCGAAATTGTTTTCTGCCAGAAGTGTCTCTGCCATGATGACAACAGCAACCGAAAGACTTAAAACTATTACCTCTGAGGCCTTTTGAACTGAAAAAACTGCCTCGAAATCCGGTATATACCACCGCGGCATGCCGGGCTCAACTGCTGAAAGAGTCGGCACTCCCCACTCCTTTACCGGTCCAAAATATGTAAAAAGCGCGCCTGTTACCATGAGCACAACCGCCATAGGAAACTTTGGAACAAGCCTCTTACTCACAACCAAAATGGCAAGCGCTACAATCCCCATGACAAGTGCGGCTGCATTTATGTGGTGTAAGGCCTCCCATATATGCTCAGACAGTTCAAAAAGCTCTCCGGTTCCTGCCGCAGAGCCCATGAGCTTTGGCGCCTGCATCAGTATGATTGTAGTACATATGCCTGTGATAAATCCGCCCATAACCGGCGCAGATATGTAGTTCACCAGCTTTCCGGCATTCATGAAGTAAAATGCCAAAAGCCACAGTGCCACAAAAAATGTAAACACCGGTACAACCGTCATGGCCTCTTTGCTTCCTGCCTCTATTCCCATGCCAAGCACTGCTGCTCCGACAAGCGCCGCCGGAGCAGCATCCACACCGAATATAAACTGCGGTGATGTGGAAAACAGAGCAAACAATATGATTGGGAATACCGAGCCATACAAGCCATATACCGCCGGTAGCCCGGATATCTGCGCATAGCCCATCGATATAGGAATCGAAACCGCCATGATGATGATTCCCGCAAGAATGTCCTTTGGGAGATTTTTCTTGTCGTAGTTTTTGAGTGTTGGTGCAACTGATAATTTTTGTTTCATTTAGATTTGTGCCTTCTTTATCAATACTTTCTTTCCTTCAAATGCGAAACCATAATGTTGAATTGCTTCTCTTTTATATCCTCGTTCCAAAAGCTTTGCATCATAATTTTTCTCTTCAATCTGCTTCAAAGCACTATCCGCAGTCATATCCAGTGATGTCTCCTCTTGCGAATCAATAACCTTAAATTCTATTATTACAGCCTGCGAATTTTTATCACGTGGAATGATCATCACATCATATCTGCCATAGCCACTTTCACGGTTTGACTGCACTTCATATTTATCTCTAAGCTCGACCAGCAGGCCTAAGACAAAACCATGATAAAATCTCTCCGGTTCAGATTTTCCCGAAGGATGCTTTCCGCTGTCAAAGCTGCTGAAGGTAGATAAAGCGACCTCATTCATGTATATGTTCATTTCCTTTACATTGCCTCTAAGCAATGCCCTTATGAATCCATTATAATTCGAAACAGAGCATTAAACCATCCTCTGAACATATTTGAAAACATACTTACGGTTTCAAGATTTGTAATGCTCAGATGATACCACGGTTCAAGCGTAATGCCTCTTTTTTCTAAGGAATCAACCTTTAAATAACCGCTGGCAAGCAAAAGACTCCAAATGGCATTTTCATCGTTATCGAGCTGTTCAAACACCAGTTGTTCGTCAATGCTAACCTCCACAGAATCGCCTTCCAGAAGTGTTTCCATCATAGATTTTATTTCTGCAGATGCTGTTCTGATCAAACGATTTACCAGACCGTTTGAGCTGGTAGATGCCCAGTATGGACTTATCTGTTTTTCCTTTAGAAAATTCGTTATAGACCATGGATTATAAATATCACTGTGATTTCCAAATTTAAAACCGTCATACCATTTTTTACAGTATCTTTTTCACCGGACAGACCATACTCTTCCATTGCATCAAAAACTTCATTCTCTGTAAATCCAAAGCTCGTTGCATAACTGCTTGAGGTCGTGGTTATTACATTCAGATTATTGAGGTCTGAAAAAATTGATTCCTTTGATACACGCGTGATTCCTGTCATAATAGCACGCTCCATATACGGATTTGTCTTGAACGTTGCATTAAACAGGCTTCTTATATATGCAGTAAACTCATTCCAATATCCATGAAGATATGCCTCCTGTATAGGAGTATCATACTCATCAAGGATAATTATCGTCTTCTTTCCCCAGTAACGATGAAAATACTCACACAAAATATTTAATTTTAATCCACTCTCAGCATCACCCATCCTGGTATTTGTTCCTTCAAAATCAGCTATTTCGTCTGCTGTCAGAGTATCCCCCTCAAGCAGATATCTGTGCCTTTTGTAAACAGCCTCTATCTGTGCTTTTATCTGGATTTTTGCATCTCCCAGATTGTCGGCCTTAACCGAAGCAAAGCTCATAAAAATCACAGGATAAGTACCCTGAATTTTTCGATAGTCCTCATCCTCCCATATAGACAATGAATCAAACAAATCGCTCCTGTCCTTATACTGATTTGAAAAAAGCAGTTAAGCATGCTCATATTAAGTGTTTTTCCAAAACGCCTCGGACGCGTGATGAGAGTCACATCATCCTTTGAATCCCACCATTCCTTTATAAAGCTCGTTTTGTCCACAAAAAAGCAATTATCTTCTATAACAGAAGCAAAATCCTGTTTCCCAATACCAATCGTTTTTACCATATCTGACTCCCTGTATAGTCTCAAATCATTGTTTTATATATGATATTATAGCCAATACAATTATGCACTGCAAGAAACAAATATATCTTCTAATCACGTTTTTAAACATAGATTAAGAAGAGTATAATCTCTTTTGTCGTATTAAATTATAACTACTTAATTACAGCCTCAACCTCACCCTTCTCAGGCATCACGCGAAGTGCGCCCTTTCTCGTGGTAATAAGCGAAGCTGCTGCATTTGCGAATGTGAGCATCTTTTTCACATCGTCATCCTTCCGGTCATTGATACCATGCTCCAGCACATCGTGAAGCAGGCACGCACAGAAGGTATCTCCTGCACCTGTAGTCTCGACAGTGTCATCTCGCAGGAACGGAGCTGCCTCCACGATATGTCCGTCAAAAAATGCCATACTTCCGTTTTTGCCCATGGTGGCACAGATAAACGGAATGTGATACTCATCTATGAGCTTCTTCACACCTGTCTTTATGTCCTTTTCGCCTGTCATGAATTCAATCTCATCATCAGATATTTTTAAAATGTCACACTGACTCAGCCCCAGCTTATCTTCTCTTTTGCATCGTCCATGCTCTTCCAGAGCGGTTTGCGCAGATTAGGGTCAAAGGAAATCAGTACGCCTGCCTCTTTTGCGGCAGCTATTGCATGCTTTGTCGCATTCTCACAGATCTTATCTGTCATTGAAAGACTTCCGAAGTGGAAAATTTTTGCGTTTCTCACAAGGGATAAATCCACCTCATCCGCTGTCAGCATCATATCTGCTCCCGGATTTCTGTAAAATGAGAAATCTCTGTCTCCGTCTGCTGCGGTCTGGACAAATGCAAGAGTGGTATGGACATTATCATCATAGCGCACGCCTGTTGTGTCGATGCCCTGCTCCTTTACGGCATCAACAAGCAGCCTTCCGAACGCATCCTGTCCCACTTTTCCGATGAAAGCAGTCTGATGACCGAGCTTTTGAAGCATGGCAAGCACGTTACATGGAGCTCCACCCGGATTAGCCTCAAAAAGCTTATTGTCCTGCGCACTTGTACCGTTTTCTGTAAAATCTATAAGTAATTCACCTAATGCAACTACATCCATATTGTACCTCTTTCTTTCCTGTCAAAATATTATGTATATTATTCTACAAATAACCGGACCAATAATTTGTCCGGTTATTATTTGTATGCTCTACTGATATGCTTTCATATTATAAAATTATATCATATTATATCATATTTTTCAATATCCACAACAGCACTTCCGTCACAATTAAAGCAGATTCCGTCTGCCTGAAGAGGTGTACAGATAGCTGTGGTTGCGACCTGCTGTCCGTCATTGATAAAGAGCTCTATAGACTGTCTGTCCATGATGAAACGAAGCTTTAGCTTTCTGTCTGTATCTGCGATTTTAATTTTTCTGACACAGACGACATCCTTTGTGACGCCACAGCAGGTACGATCAATCTCGAGCACGCCTGCGACTCTGTTGTAGGTAAACGCTGTGCTATACTCATCATCGCATGCCATTTCAACAGTGAAGTCATGGTACTCCTCGCCTGAAAGCTCCACTGTCATGTCGAGAGTGCGGCCCTTTATGCCATCAAAGGTCGTGTAGCAGTCTATTTTTTTATCTGTATAATGACACTTGTTTGCACGATAATTTTCTATTTCCTTAACCGGCTTCTGCCAGATACGGCCGTCTTTTATTTCAAGCTCACGAGGCAGTGTCATCATGCCCTGCCAATCCTGTGAATCAGGAACGACACATGCATCCCATGACTTCATCCAGGCAATCATCACACGGCGTCCGTCCGGAAGCAGTGTAGTCTGTGGCGCATAAAAGTCCATGCCATAGTCAAGAGTGTGCGGCTCTTCCTTGATAAATACATGATTTTCTTTATCATAATCCCCCAGAAAATATACAGAGTTGTGTCCGTTATGAAACTCATATTTGTCTGCCTTCATACTCTGCGGTGAACAGATGAGCACATGCTTATCCTCCAGCCCAAAGAAGTCCGGGCACTCCCACATGGTACCTATTTTGCCTGTGCTGTTTGCCGCAAGGATTGTCTCAAACTGCCAATCGGTCAGGTTTTTTGAAGAGCAGAGCACTACCTGTCCCACATTGTTTAAGTCCTTGCTTCCAACTATAAGATAATATGTGTCATCCTCTTTCCATATTTTAGGGTCACGGAAATCGATTCTGCTGCAGTTTTCAGGAAGCATATCGCCTGTCACAACAGGATTATTCTCATGCTTCACATAATTAAGTCCGTCTCCAAATGCGATGCACTGGTTCTGTCTCTCCTGCTCACTGCCGTCAGGAAGTTTAATCCTTGTGACACCTGTGTATACAAGCACATGCTTACCATCTGCCTCAATGGCACTTCCTGAGAAACATCCTTTTTTATCATATTCCTCGTCAGGTGCCAGAACACACGGAAGCTGCTCCCATTTAATCATATCGCTTGTCGTACTATGCCCCCAATGCATAGGTCCCCACTCACGCAGATATGGATAGTACTGATAAAACAGATGAATTTTTCCGTTATAGACAGAAAATCCATTCGGATCATTAATCCATCCTGCCGGTGCACTGATATGAAACAAAGGTTTACTCTCTTTATCTGTAGCAGCTATTTTTTTTGCCTCGTAGCTTCTTGCTTTTTCCAATAATTCGCTCATTCAAATCCTCCAATTCTGTTTGCTTTGCCGGTAATACAGAATTATGAACAGTAACCTATTTGCCCTCTGACGTACTCTCAAGGGATTTCTGATAGCTGTCAAAATATTTCTGCTTTATCTTCAGATAATCCTGTAAACCATATTTATCAAGTTTCTTAAGGTATGAATCCCATTCCTTATCAATGCCGCCGTTTAATATCCAGTCGGCCTTTTTCTGCTCAGCATATTTCTTGATGTCTGTGTCGTACTGTGACACCTTGTTGGTGTCATCTATGCTCATGAACACGTTTGGATAGACATACTTACTGTTCATGTCCTTCAGATAAGCCTCATGCATGTTGTCAAGACGCCACTTGGCATCTGCAGGCTCTGTCACATAAACATCATAGTACTCGTTTAAAACAGCAAGCGGTCCGTTTACAGACTGCGCCTCACGCACCTCAACCGGTGACTGATCGCCCAGATCCATATGCTTTAACATCTGTCCACCCTCATCGTTTGTGCTCATCTCAAAGATGTTGAACGAATCTTTCTCGCCGTATGTTCCCCAGTTATTCTGTGGTGACTGGATTGGAGCGTACATCTGGTCAATCCATGCCGCTGCCAAAGCCGTATTCCTGCAGCTTGATGTCAGTACGCATCGTCCTCTGTCGAAACCACTCGTCTCACTGTTGTTCTGTCTCGTGATATTTCTGACTCCGTCAGGTCCTGTGAGAGCAGGAAGCATGACGTAATCTGTGTTATTGTCAATGTTTGCAATGTCCCATGTAAAGCAGAGCCCGTATCTGTGGTTTTTACCCTTTGCTACATATGTTGACCACTCCTGTGTAAATGCCTCAGGGTCAATCAAATCCTCTGTGACAAGCTTGTGAAGCCACTCGATACCCTCCTTGTAGCCCTCCTGTGTAGGAGTATAGATGACTTTTCCCTCATCTGTTACTGCAAAGTGGTCACCTGTATCACCATAACCCTCACCAAAGCCGTTCATGAGGATGGCTGGATCCTGGTCACCGTTGTTTATAATAAATGACATAGGAATGACACCGCCCTCAATGTCAAACTCTTTCTCAAGCTCGTCTGCATGATCTCTGAATGCGATAAGCACCTGCTCGAGCTCGTCTGTAGTAGTCGGCACCTCAAGTCCCAGATAATCAAGCCATTTCTTGTTGATATAAGGTATATCTCCGATTGCCTGAATTGCCTCTTTTCCTGCACCAAGCTGCTCTATCCAAGGAAATGAATAGATATGTCCGTCCGGTGCGGTACACATTGTCCTATATTCAGGATATTTCTCAAAAACTGCCTGAAGATTAGGCATATATTTGTCAATCAGATTCTCAACCGGAATGATAATACCCTGCTTTGCATATCTGAGCAGGTCGTAATCACTCATACCTGCATTAAACAGTCCATCCGGCAGATTACCAAACTGCGCCAATGCCAGATTCTTCTTGTCAGAGACTGGTCTGAAACGAAGCATGTCCAGTCGATATGCACGTTGGTCTGCTTCTCCATTCTCTTGAAGATAGTCCTCTCATTAGGATCCTGTGTGGATGTGGCCGGTGCACTTGTGATAAATGACAGCTCAGCCTTCTCCTTCAGAGGAAACTGCACATCTGATACCGGTGTGTCCGGATTTGTCTCGGCATTTAAGCTCTGCTGCTTTCCACAGCCTGCCACACCTGTCAGCATTGCAAGTGTAAGCGAAAGTGTAATTAATTTTTTGAAGCTTCTTTTTTTCATATCCATACTCATCCTTTCTGTTAGCCCTTAACAGATCCAACCATGATTCCTTTATCAAAATATTTCTGGAAAAATGGATACATAATCAAAAGTGGTAAACTTGATACAACAATTGTAGCGTACTTGAGCTGCTCTGCAACCTTTGCCATCTCAGCTGTACTCTGGATATCTGCAATCATGCCCGGCTGAGGTGTATTCTGCACGAGAATTGAACGCAGTACAAGCTGTAATGGCTGGAGATTTGCGTCATTCAGGTAAATCATTGCATCAAAGTAGCTGTTCCACATTCCTACAAATGACCAAAGCATAAGCACCGCAATAATCGGCTTACAAACCGGAAGCATAATCTTAAAGAAATGCTGTATTTCATTTGCTCCGTCGATGGCTGATGCCTCACGAAGCTCATTTGGCACTGACTGATAATAGGTTCTCGCCAAAATCATATTCCACACATTGAAAGCGCCCGGAATGAGGATTGCCCATACGGTGTTTACCATATGGAGCTGATTTATAAGGATGAATGTAGGAATCATTCCTCCTCCAAAAAACATTGTGATAATAAAAATCACATTGAAAAATTTTCTTCCGACAAATTCCTTTTTAGACATAGGATATGCTGCCAGGATTGTGACAAATACTGAGATTGCCGCAAACGCTATTGAGTAAAAAAACGAATTAAAAAATCCGCGCCATATCATGTCATTTTCCAGAACTCGTCTGTATGCATCAATAGTCCAATCCTTTATGTTGAAGCTCAGTCCCTGGTTGTTAAGTACTGTCGGATCCATGAAAGATGCCAGCACTACATATACTAACGGAACAATTATTGCAAGCACAAACAACCCAAGAAGTGTATATCCAATTCCAAGAACAATTTTATCAGTCCGTGAATATTTGATTTTTATCGTCATATCTTTTCCATTGCACTTTCCTCCTAGATTCCTTCACCATCGTTTAGCTTCTTTACAACCGCATTGACTATAATCAGCAATATTACGTTGATTACCGAGTTGAAAAGACCAACCGCTGTTGAATAACCATAGTCTCCATTCAAAAGTCCGATTCTGTATACATATGTAGAAAGAATTTCCGATGCCGGTAAGTTCATATCTGTCTGTAACGCATAGGCTTTCTCGAAACCGATACTCATAATATTTCCTGCCTGCAGGATGAACTGTATCACTATAATATTCTTAATAGCCGGAAGCTCAACATACCACATCTGCTGGAAGATGTTTGCTCCATCCATTCTCGCTGCCTCCTCAAGCTCCTTGCTCGCATTGGATAATGCCGCTGTGTACATGATTGAAGCCCAGCCTGCTCCCTGCCAGATGCCGCTCGCTATGTAGATTGTCCTGAATGCAGCCGGCATTGTCATCCAGTTTGTGCTGATGCCGAGTATCTTATTCATTGGTCCGATTGGTGATAAAAACATACGAACCATACCACAAAAGTACAATAACTGAGATAAAATTCGGTGCGTAAATCAGAAGCTGTATCTTTTTCTTGATGCCCTCTTTGCGAATACGATTCAGAAGCAGTGCAAGTATAATCGGTACCGGAAATCCCCATAACAATCCGTAAATACTTACCTTTAACGTATTCATAAGGTAGTTCATAAAATCAGGTGATGATAAAAATCTCTTGAAATATTCAAGCCCGACCCATGGACTCCCCAGCACACCCTTTATGACATTGTAATCCTTGAATGCTATGAGCAGTCCGCCCATCGGAACATACTTGAATATAATTGTCAGTAAAAGTGCCGGCATAAGGAAAAATATGTACAACATCCAGTTTTTCTTCACATATGTCACTTTGCTTTTCAATGACTGCTTTTTTTCTTTCATTTGCTGTGACCTCCACTCTCTTTCACATTTTGTCTTTTTTACTTAATTTACGCTCTTGTGTAACCGGTAAAGTAACCGGTTACTTTATAATTTGATAATACAATATCATTTGTGCTGTGTCAATACTTTTCTCAAAAATAACGGATTATCTTTTTTTGTTGATATTTTGGAAATTGCGCTGTATACTGTTTATAAACATTTGTAATATAAGTAATTTTTATAAGGAGACATCCCATGGAAAAAAACAGGTTACATTTGCAGATATTGCGGAATATACACACTTTTCAAAAACAACGATTTCAAGATATTTCAATCATCCGGACTCTCTGACACTGAAGAATCAGGAAAAGATTTCCCGTGCGCTTGATGAGCTCGGCTATAAGAAGAATAAGCTCGACAAAGGTTCTCGCAAACGGTAAGAGCGAGTTTGTCGGCATAATAGTGCCAAACCTTTACCTGCACTACTACTCTGAGATGCTCACACAGCTTTAGCCACCTACACTGACTATCACTATAAGTTTCTCATCTTTATGAGTGACAAGGGGGCGGCTGAGGAAGAAAACTACATTGATGAACTTTTAGCTTATCAGATAGAGGGTCTTATCGTGCTAAGTCACACTCTCTCATCTGAAAAGCTTGCTTCATACCACATTCCAATTGTCGCAATCGAGCGAGAATCCATGCATATAAGCAGTGTCACCTCCGACAACTATATGGGTGCGCTTCAGGCCACATCTCTTTTAATACGTGACAAATGTGATATTCTCATCCATATCAATGTAGATGTGCCAAAGTATGTCCCGGCATACGACAGAATCCGTGCGTTTGAGGACACCTGTACCGAGCACAATATTCCCTATGAGCTCAGCCTGAACGTATCCGGTGATTCGTACAACGATTTATTTTCTCAGATGAAGGTGATTTTTAACAATATAGATGATAAATATCCTGATAAAAAGAAAGGGGTATTCCTGGCAAACGACACATATGCCAACATGTTTTTGAACCTTGTCATACAAAAATACGGCTGCCTGCCGGACAGCTATGAGATAGTCGGCTTCGACAATTCACCAATTGCCAACGAAGCATAATTCCAATCACCACCATCGGCCAGCAGATAGATGTAATCGCAAGAACCGCCATGGATTTTCTCGTCAAGCAGATGGATAACCGCAAGCAAAGCAATCCTGAGCCCGATTTGGCGCCAACGCACAAAAAGATAGCGCCTGTGCTGATTCGCAGGGAGACAACCAGCTAGTACATCGTTTATGCGACATGTACCAGCCTAATTTTCTCCTGTTGCGTCCTGATATTCCCTGCTGCTCACACCACCCCATGAGTTTCTATCTGCTGAGAAAACCTCATTTGTAGTTTTATTTACAGCATAAAATCCCAGTAGCCTTGTATCTGAGCCACTAACCAACTGCTCATAAACAAACAAATCACACTGTCCATTTTCGGAAACTCTGTCATAAACTAACCTATTCTCATACGTATTTCCATCAGCCTCGCCGGTTTCGAAAACAGCATAAAATGTGCCTTTGGCAGTGTAACCATTGCGAATAGTACCGGCATCCCCGGCTGAGAGCATCCCTGCAGCTGACATGTAATCATATACGGCCATGCTTTCTGTATCCAGACTTTCGTCAGCGTTCTCATTTCCTGCATTCTCATTTTCTGTATTTTCAGAAGCGTCATTGTATGACTGTGAATTATTCTCAGTGCTGCTCTCACTGTCATTTGCGCCACTGTCACCAGCATCATTTCCACTGTCATCGGTGCTGTCATCATAGTTTATAAGTCCAAACTTTATTGTTTCCTTAAATGTCAAATTTCGTCTCAGGAAAGGTCCAACCTTGATGTTATAATATTCATCAGTATTATATCCATCCGAAGTACTCATGCAGATAAGACCATTCGCATATACCTTTTTCTCCGTATCCATGCCGATGAATGAAATTATCAGATTAATAACCATGCAGCCATCAAACACAGCCACATGACTATGAGTATTACTTTTCTGAATAGCCTTACGCCTTCTGACTTTTTAGATACGCTGTCACTGAATAATATCCACCTGATTATCCAGTAAAGCGACAAGACCATACAGCCTGCGTATGTTATCAAAACAGACGACAGCTCGAACCAGCATCTATAGTGATATCCTCGAGACAGTAAGCCTCCTACTCCATAGAAAATTCCTGCATACAACACCAATATCGCAGTAATTACAATTGCTGTCGGCCACTTATGCTTTATCCTGGTGTCTGCGTAAATTGCCTGACACAAATCCATTTTTGCATTTTCTGATAAAAACAATGCACCAATCTCCATGTCCGTCATCTGCTTTTGATTCGCCGGCACAGCATAGCACTTATCCAGCCACTCCTGCCAGCCCGGCTTATCACATAGGAACAAAACTGCAGCATTGCAAAAATAATAATCTCTTAAATATGGCAGCTTCACACAATTGATATCAACCATTGCAAGAGCCTGTGCGGCCAGATCATAGTTTGACATAAGAAGCTGCTGCTTAGCCATCACTATCAACACAACTGACTTAAGCTGCCTATTATTCTTGTATCTGGTCCTGTACATAGCCAAATTGTAATCATGCCTGTCCTGAAGGCTCCAATTCTCTGTCCTTTTCGCTGATATATTAACAACAGCGATCAGCATCAACACCAGAAAAATAATACCTGCAAAAAAGAGCAATAAACATGATTTAATCATTCCTGAACTATAGTCATCCCTATGGAACATTCCAAACAACAAGCTTAATATCAAAACACTCCATACAACAATCAATACTCTGTAAATCTGCACATATCTTTTCTGCCATAAGCCATTTTTGTATCCAATGGTATCAGGGGTGACAGTGTTTGAAAGCTCATAATAATTCATGCAATCCGCCTCTTTATCTCTGTAAATGAAATTGATTTATCCGTGGCTTAATTGTACCACGAATAAACCAATTTGTGTGAAATCTATTTTATCTGTATCTTCTTCCTCATGCGCATCTCCCACACATAGTAGGTCACAATAAGTAGTATTCCTGTTGTAAGCCAGGCTGCCGGATCTGCAAAGCACACACCGCCGTAACCAAATGGCTTTGACAGGGCAAGTATTGCAATCCATCTCGACACAAGCTCCATCGCACCGCTAAGCATAGGCACAAGACCCTTGTTAAGTCCCTGCAGACCGTTTCTGTATGCAAAAATCCATGCAAGAGGAAGCATGAAGACACTCGCGATTTTCAGATATTTCATAGCACAGTCAATGTCAGTTGCCGTAGGCGATGTGATAAACCAGCCTATCATGTACGGTCCGACAAAGCAGTTAATTGCTGCCGCTAAAACTGCGCAGCCTATACATATGAAAAAGCATGACTTCATACCCTTAAATATCCTGTCGTATCTTCCTGCTCCTAGATTTTGTCCGCAGTAAGTCGCAGCGGCTGTTCCAAGTGTAGGCATGGTCTGTGTCGCGATATTGTTGACCTTGGATGCGGCGGTATACGCAGCTACCACCTGCGAACCGAACACATTGACCGCAGCCTGGAAAATCATCGTTCCGATAGCAGTGATTGAATAGTTGAGTGCCATCTGCAGACCGATTGAGAGCATTCGCCAGATTCCGCTCCAGTCCATGTAATAATCCTCACGGCTGGTGCGCAGCAAATCATACTTCTTAAACATCACGATAAATGACAAAACTGCAGCAATTCCCTGGGAGATAACTGTCGCATAAGCTGCTCCTGCCGTGCCTGCCTTCACCACCACGATAAAGAATATATCCAGCACAATATTCAATACAGATGAAAAAATCAAAAAGTACAGCGGAGTCTTGCTGTCTCCGATACTTCGCAAAAGACCGGAAGCCACATTGTAGGACATGGTGCAGAAAATTCCCGCAAAAATGACCTTTATGTACGCATCAGCCATGACAAGTATATCATCAGGTGTATTGAGCCAGATAAGAAGCTGCCTCGATGCAAGCACTGTCGGAATCGTGAGCACCACTGAGACAATAACTGTAAGAATTATAGCCAGTGCCACATAATGCTTCAAAAGCTTCTCTTTTTTCGCACCAAACGCATGGCTTGCCATAACTCCAAAGCCCTGTGCTATTCCATTTGCAAAGCCAAGCACCAGAAACATAATACAGCCTGTCGAACCAACCGCCGCAAGCGCCTTTGAGCCCAGATACTGCCCCACGATAATCGTGTCCACCATATTATAGAACTGCTGAAACAGATTTCCCATCAGAACAGGAATCGAGAATAGCAGTATAATTTTCATTGGATTGCCTTTGGTCATATCTGTCTTCATGTGTAAATGCCCTCCCAAAAAATTCAATTCATAATAACTTTTCCCAGCAGGTTCACCCCTGCAGAAAATCCAATTAAAAAAATGTGTGAACAAGCTTCTTTTTCAAAGCCTCGTTCACACATTATATACACATATTTTCCAGTATTCAAGTACTATTTTCAAAATTTATAACTTATTTTTTAACAGTACGTTTATTCTTTCTTCCTCACACGATAATTCACATATCTCTTTATCAGGTAGTACACGACACCCCATGTCGGTACTCCGATGAACAGCCCCACTACTCCAAATAATCCATTTCCAAGGAAGATTGCAAATACCACCCAGAAAGGTGAGAGTCCTGTGGACTCACCGAGTATCTTTGGTCCGATAATATTGCCGTCCACCTGCTGTAAGATAATGATAAACAGCAAAAATATCACACCCTTTGACGGGCTGTCGAGCATGATGAGTATGGTGCTTGGTATGGCTCCGATGTACGGTCCAAAGAACGGTATGACATTGGTCACTCCGACTATCACGCTGATGAGTGCTACATACGGCATTCGCAGTATCAGGCAGCACACGAAACAGATAGCTCCGATTATGAGTGAATCAATGATTTTGCCACTGATAAAACCACCGAATATCTTGTCGCTCTCCTTTAAGATGCTTGAAAGCACCTGTATATGGCGTTCCGGCAGAAATGCGCTCACGAGCTTTTTAGTCTGACGTTTAAAGGTATCCTTGCTAAGAAGGACATAGATGGCAACGATGAATGCAACAAGGCAGTTTACCGCTGTGCCAAAGATTCCCATAATACCGTTTATCACAAAGGTAACCTGTCCGAGCATATTGTCCCTTACCCATTCAGTAAAATAGCTTATGCCGTTATTGTATAGCTCAGTGATTATTTCCTTTGCCCTGTCATTGTTTTTGGCAAGCTCCGTGATTTTTTTCACAAGGTCCTGTATCTGATCCGGTAAAAGACTGACCGCATTTGTGATATTGCTTACAAGCTGTGGCACCACCATCATTATGAGCACTACAATAATGGCTATTATTATGGCCAGACTTATAAGTATTGACAACCCTCTCATAGAAGGTCTCTTTCCACACTTCTTTTCTATTGCTTTGCCAAGCGAATTGCTTAGCTTTCTGTCATAAAACTCTACCATCGGATTTATGAGATACGCCAGCACAATCCCCATGATGATTGGCATAAGTATGTTTATTATTCTCACTATCTGTGCCATTATTGCATCAAATTTAAATAGCACAAACACTAGCAGGATTGCTCCTGCTAGTGCTAAAAACTGTGAAAACCCTTTGGCCCATGCGACCTTTATGGTGTGCTTCATCTTATTATTCACTTCCATGCGCGATTCCTCCTCGTTTATTGTATGTCCGGAATGTAACAAGCTGATATTATATAGTCTTTAATCAATCCGGGCAACACTCTTGCCCTCTGTCAGCTCAAATGGTATTATCTCATGACATGAGCCTTTATGCAAATCTATCATGTTAAAAAGAAGCTCCACGCTGCGTGCCGCCATATCCTTGTGCGGCTGTCTGATAGATACAATCTTGGGATTGTAGTACTCTGCAAGTGTCGAACCATCAAAGCCTGTGATAGATATATCTTCCGGCACCCTGAGTCCCTTATCAAGTATTGCCCTTAAGGCACCGATTGCCATGACATCGGAAATCGCATAGACTGCGGTGATTTCTATATCCTTTTCCAAAAGCTTTTTCATCGCACGATATGCGCTGTCATATGAGAATCGCGCTCTCTCATAGTAACGTTCATCAGGTGTGATTCCATGCTTTTTTAAGCTGTTGAGATATCCGTTATGTCGCAGACGAGCTGTCTGTGAAGCTCCAGATTGGCTCCAATCTCTGCTATCTTTGTATGTCCATGCTCGATGAGATAGTCGACGATTGTTTCCCCTGCCTTCTCATCATCAATGGAAACAGATGACAGCTCCTCCATGCTCCAGTTTCTGCCGATGTGGTCACGATAACACACGGCACCTTAAATGACGATGTATCCTCAGAGAAATCTTCCTGCTGCCTCCGAGGAATATGATGCCAAGTGGCTTTCGCTCCCTGCATATGCGGTCTGTCACACTGCTTAGATTACTGTCCTCATCCAGATATGTGATGCTCAAAGAGTAGTCTGTTCTGTCTATTATCGACTGGATTTCCTCGACTACGTTTGCAAACAGCATATTAGAGGTACCCTTTACCAACAGATAAATATTTCTGGAAATGGTCTGCTTGAGCCTCTTTGCATTGGTATTTGGCACAAAGTTGTGTGCCTCAACTATTTTCATTATGGTTTCTTTTGCTGCAGGAGAAACATCCTGCCTGTTATTTAAAACTCGGGATACAGTTGTTACTGAGTATCCCGATTCTTTTGCTATATCTACAATTGTCATTGTTTTCCCCGTCCGGACAGCGATACGTCCTTTTACATTATATCCATGTGATATAATTTCTTTCACTCGTTATATCATATATCCACAACTACAAAACCTGCTAATTTAGCTTAAGCCCCACATGTTTTCTTAACAAGTGTGGGGTTTAAATAACATAAACTATATCCTCTTGTAAGCTATATTAACCCTTTACAGCTCCTGCGAGCACACCCTCTATAATGTACTTCTGACATACAATATAGAAGATAACAATTGGCAGAATCGCAAGCACGAGCATGGCCATCATTGCACCCCAGTCAATCATACCGTGGCTCTGCTTTAAGTACTGAATAGCAATTGGTATGGTTTTGTACTGGTTGATGTTTAAAACCAGTGATGGAAGAAGGTAATCATTCCATACCCACATTGCCTCAAGTATCGCTACTGTTACCGCTGTAGGACGAAGTATTGGAAATACGACCCTGAAATACATCTGTAATGGTGTACAGCCATCAATCATAGCTGCCTCTTCGATCTCTAATGAGATACTCTTTACAAATCCTGTAAACATAAACACAGCAAGTCCTGCTCCAAAGCCAAGGTATACAATGATGATACCGAGTGGATTTGATAAATGAAGCATATTTGCAAATTTTGATAATGTAAACATTACCATCTGGAATGGTACAATCATAGAGAAAAGGCAAAGTGTATACATAAGCTTTGTGCCCTTAGTCTTTACACGAACTATGTACCATGCACACATTGAGCAGCAGAGTACAATAAGTACTACTGAGCCGACTGTGATGAAAAGTGAATTTCCAAAGCAGTCCCAGAAATGTGTCATTCTGAGACCATTCTTGTAGTTTAATGTGCTACAGAAAAGCCTTGACATACCATCCTTGAAGGCTTCAAAGCCTCAGTGATAGATACTGTGCTGATTCCAAACGGATGCTTGAATATGTAGGCTTTTCTCTTAAATGAATTGAGTAACACCATAAAGATTGGTGAAATCCAAAGTATTGATAAAACAGCGAATAATAATGTGATTATCCAACCGTGCTTGGCCTGTCTTACGGCACTGACTTCCTGCGCTTTTTTCTGTTTTGCCATTAGTCCTGTACCTCCTTGCTTGTAGTAATCTTATTCTGTGCAAGTGCGATAATTGCAACAATTATAAAGAATATAACAGCCTTTGCCTGACCTACGCCCTGCCATCCTGTTGTTCCATACATGGTGTTGTAGATATTTAAGGCAAGCAGCTCTGACATCTTTCCCGGATTACCGCCTGTAAGAGCTAAGTTCTGGTCGAACAGCTTGAAGCCGTTTGTCAATGTCAGGAATGTACAGATTGTGATTGTCGGCATAAGCATTGGAAGAATAACGCTCTTTAAGAGCTGCCATCTGTTGGCTCCATCAATCTTTGCTGCCTCAATAAGCTCACCCGGTATATTCTGAATACCTGCGATGTAGATAATCATCATATATCCAATCTGCTGCCAGCATACTACTGCGATAAGTCCCCAGAATGCTGACCACTCTGAGCTTACGATTGTCTTTGAATAGTTCTGCAGGATAGAGTTAAAAATCATCAACCATACATATGAAAGTACGATTCCACCGATCAGGTTTGGAAGGAAGAATACTGTACGGAAAAGATTTGTTCCTCTGATTCCTTTTGTAAGCGCCATTGCTATTGCAAATGATACGATATTGATAATCAGTACCGAAACTACTGTAAATAGTGCTGTGTACCAGATTGAATGAATAAAGGTTGTATCCACACTGCCGTTTACAACAAAAATCCTTGTGTAATTTTTTAAATCCCACCCATTTCCAGTCTGTAACAGTGGAGAATTTACAAAATGAAAGGAAGATACCATATACAAACGGTACAATAAATCCTATTGTAAATGCTGCCATTGTCGGTAAAGCGAAGATCCAAAATTTTTTTCTAATCGACTTTTCCATAACAAATATACCTTTCTTAAAAAATATGGGGTGAGTGACTGCCACTCACCCCACTTTTACTACTTTTTACTAACTTTTAGAGAATTTTACTGCTCGTTCTGAAGATCCCAGTAATAAGCCCATTTCTCTGAGAATGCCTTTGCAACGTCATCCCATGAACCATTACGCTCTGTGTACTCTGTGAGTGGAGCAAGGAAATCAGCTCTCCAGTCATCTACTGAAGGTGTTGCGTTGAATGACCATGCTACTGATGTCTTGCCTTCCTTTGCAAGCTCTGATGCTACATTAGCAAAAGCGTTCTTTGACTCATAGTCGCCTGTGAATGTATCGAATGGAGCTGAAAGACCCATTTTATTAACGATTGCATCACGTCCGTCATCACTTGTGATTACCCAGTTGAGGAATTCAAGTGTTGCATCAATATCCTTCTGATCTGCCTTAGCGTTTACTGTCCAGTGGTTCTCTGTACCAACTGCAAGTCCCTCGTTCTCGTCATCTACACCAAAGTAGATAGGCATCATTGAAAGGTCAGACTGCTTAACTGTGTATCCGTTCTCGTTGTCATCTGCGAAGTTAGCGTACTCCCAGTCACCATTCTGGTAGAATACAGCCTCTTCCATACCAAGCTCTGACTCAGCATTTAAGCTTCCTGAATCAAGTGTAGCCTTGTCTGCTGCTGATGTATTTGTGTACATATCCCAAACTCTCTTGAAGTTGTCCATGTACTTACCTGTAACTTCCTTCTGTCCTGCTGTGAGATCACATCCTGCATCCTTGAACTCATAGTAGAGTGCGAGACCTGCGAGATGTCCTGTGAATCTCCAGTTAGATCCGCTGTCAAGTCCTGCTGAAGCAAATGCCTCTGTAAGATGTAAGTCACAAGCTTTGTTGATGTCATCTACATGCTCGTTGATATCAGTTGCAACCTTCTCTAATGTATCAAGATCCTTGATATCATCTACTGACTTGATAACTGCTCCAGAGTAGTTGCTGCAGTATTTCTCAAGAATTGCCTTGTTGTAGATGATTCCGTAGCACTCATAGCAGTTAGCTACTGATGCAATCTTGCCATTGTACTCAAGTGCAAGTGACTTATCTGTAAGGTGCTTGTAAATCTCGCTGTCCTTTAAGTCATATATGTATTTGTCATACTCTGCGCAGTCTGATGTGCTTCCGATATTGAAGATTGTTGGAGCCTCCTTCTTAGCAAGCTCAGACTTAAGTGTTGTCTTGTACTGTCCATCAGCTGCTGTTACTACTGTAACCTGTACGCCTGTCTCATCTGTGTACTTCTCTGCAAGATCCTGCCATGCCTGATCTGTCTCCGGCTTGAAGTTTAACATGTAAACTGAGCCATCGCCGCCCTTTGCAGATGAGCCTTTCTCTGTTCCGTCTCCGCTTCCTGATCCACATCCGGCAAGCATTGTTGCTACCATTGAAGAAGCGAGTAATACTGTTACTAATTTCTTTTTCATTTTAAACCCTCCTAAAAGATTTAATATTAAAATTGTCTTTGCAAACATCCTTGGTTGTTTTCGGTAATGTTTGCGGTAACGTTTTCACAAGAATTATTATAGACAGTTTCATGTAGTTTCGCAAGAGGATTTTGTCTTTTCTGTATATATTAATAAAAACACCAGGTATTTTTTGGCAATTTTTTACAAAAAATTGCAAAAAAATAAGTATTCTCACACTGGTGTTTGGTCATTTTAGTCATTTTTCGACTATCCGTTTTGTGTAAAAATACTTTTGTTATTTTTATTCATTTCATCTATCAGATCCTGCTTTTGTGCACGCTTGAGCTGTTTTATATGATACTCCCTGCTCATTGCCTCCTCTTTCGTGGCAAAATGCTCGAAATAGACCAGCTCCACAGGTCTGCGTGTCTTTGTATATTTGGCGCCTTTCCCGGCGTTATGCGCTTTTATGCGCTTTTTCAGGTCATTTGTCCAACCGGTGTAAAGTGTGCCGTCAGCACACCTTACAATATATGTATAATTTTCATCCATATCTGCTTTGTCCATCTCAATAATCAACGCTGTGCTTATTACATGACAATATGATATCAGGCCTGCCCCTGAATCGTAGTGCCATAGCCTGACATAAGCATAAACTCTGCTCTGTCGACCACTCTGCAGCTGCCACGGTTGTCTGTCTTTACGCTGTATAGTATCTCATCTGCCACATGTAAAAAATCCCATACTCTGTTTTCTTCCTTTGGTACATCGCAATACATGCCCTGTGTGATTGTGACAATAGGCAGCATCTTTGAAAACCGGTGTGGCAGAGTCAGCTCCATAACCTTGCGGCGAAGCTCCTCCACATATTCTTTAGCATCTTCCTTTGATATATTCTCGTATATGACTACAAACTCGTCCCCGCCGTATCTGGCACAAAAACCTCCATGTACTCCCGCAACTTTGCTTATACAGTCCGCAATTGCAATCAGACATCTGTCCCCCTCCTGATGCCCGTAATTATCATTGTACTCCTTGAAATAATCCACATCCAGTATCTCAATAGCAAAATTGTGACCACATTTATGAGCATGCGAAAACATCTCATCCGCCTGTATATTAAGCTTTCGCCTGTTTGCCATGCCTGTAAGCGGATCTGTCTCAGACTGCGCCGCAAGAAGCTTATTCTCCTTCTCAATTTTTTTCTTGGCACGATTTACCTTCTCGAAATTCGCCCTAAGCTCTATGACCTCTTTTATCATAGCCCTGGCCTCAAGCTCCTTGCGCTCGGAAAGCTCATAGTACAGCCCTGCCGCCTGCAGATACTCTGCACCCATATGGTGCTTTCTGTAAAATCTGATTTTAAGACCTAAAAGTCTCATCTGCATGCTTGTGACCTTAAGATTGTTTATCATCGGCTCCATAAGCTCCATCAGATGCCAGAATTCATCAATCTTTTCACTCTCGAAAAGCACCTCGAGATACACAAAGAAATCCTCTATCAGATCCATAAAAAGCATATCCTGCGTGATTACACCATCAATGCGCCTGATACACTCGTCACGTTTTTCAATCTGTCCGCTTTTATGCATGTAAAAGGTTCTGCTGATAAGCATTCCAAGCCTGTCTATTGCATCGGCATACGGCAGATGCTCCCTCTCCACAATCTCAAGAATCTCATCTATTCCGGTAAAGTCACTCTCCAGTACCTTGCAGTTTATCATATTCTCATAAAGAGATATCATCCTGGTGTGATATGAAGGTTCATCCGGTGCGGAAGCTATGTATTCCATGGCTTTTTGAAAATATTCCATGGCCTCCTTATATCTGCCCACTTTGATATTTAAAGCTCCGCAATTGACATTTATAATGCTCTGTTCTTCCAACAGACCATACTTCTTGCAGTACATCAGCCCATCCAGATAATAGTCATATGCTACCGGCTGATTGCCTCTGCCTGACGTGATGATACCAAGTATATTGCATGCGCGCGCCAGCATGCTCCAGCTCTGCGCCTTCTCCAGATGATCTATCGCCCTGACCACGATATCAAAAATGTTATCGTAGTCATTCAGGCAATAAAGTATCATGGCAAGATGATAGTATCCGAAGCCAGGAGCTTTGAATCTGCTGTCTTTTCTCCGTAATCTATCAGCTCATGGCAATATCTGATTGTGAGCTCGGCGTCCTTTCTGTAATTGTCAAGAATGCCATTTGTCCAGTTTTTCACACTCTCATTGTATTCGTTAAACTCCACTTTTCACCTCTATATATCTCCGAAATAGTCCATAGGATTGACCGGTTTTCCATCCTGTTCCATAGCAAAATACACATTGGTTCCCTCAACAGTATAGTATCTGGTCACCTTTCCAACTGTTCCAAGTGTTTCTCCTGCCTCAAGTACATCGCCCTCACTGCAGGTTAGATTTGCAAGCTGTCCGTAAGTAGCCGTATAGCCGTCTCCTAAATCCTGCACTACTGTGCAGCCTGTCTCTGCGCTGTCATATATGTCTATAATCCTGCCTCGGTAACTGAACATACCGCATCTCCTTCGTTTGCACGTATTACCATGCCACGATTATACTGATACTGGTCGAGTGTCGGGAAATAAACCGTCTTGTCCATGGAAAACGGCAAAAGCACATCTCCCTTTACAGGCCAGTTTGTCACATTTTCCGGGACAAAATGCAGTTGTTTTTCCGTGGACTGCTGATTTTCCTGCTGCCCTGCAGCTGATTCTTCCTGTCCCATTTTTGTCTCTGAGTCTACTTTTTCTGTAGTTTTCTGTGGTGTCTTTTTCTCTGTAGGCTCAACTATAGACGAAGTCTGTGAAATTTCTGTTGGTATCTCGTCTTTCCCGGGTTTCTGTGTTGAATATACCGCTGCAAATCCTATGGCTCCAGCCACGAGACATGCCGCTGCTGCAATTTGTTGTTTTTTCATAGGACATTACCTCCATCATCTGAATTGTTCTGATGATAGTATGTCCTGTCTGCATGGATTTATTCATGCTTTTTCTATTTTGCGGCACCAATTATATTTGATAATTGCGCAAACTGTGCAAGGCTTAGAGCCTCACCACGCACATTTACAGGAACTCCGAGAGCCTCTATACTCTGCTGTATCTGCTCCTTGGTCAGTCCCATACCACCGAAATTGTTGAGCCCGTTGGCAAGAGTTTTCCTGCGCTGGTTGAAAGATGCCTGATGATTTTGAACATCAGCTTTTCATCATCTACGTCAACCACCGGCTTTTCGTATCGCTTGAGCGATATAACAGAGCTTCCTACCTTTGGCTGTGGCATGAAACAGCTTGGCGGCACATTTACCACTATCTCAGGGTGCGAATAATACTGCACCGCAAGTGACAGAGCTCCGTAATCCTTCTTGCCGGGACCTGCCTGCATACGGTCTGCGACCTCCTTCTGCACCATAATTGTAATACTGTCTATCGGCACATGACTCTCGAACAGCCCCATAATAATAGGTGTCGTTATGTAATATGGCAGGTTTGCAACAACCTTTATCGGCTTACCATTATTATATTCTTCTGCCAGAGCATTTATGTCTACCTTTAATATATCATCATTTATGACCTTTACATTATCATATTCACTCAGAGTATCCTTAAGTATAGGTATCAGATTTGTATCTATCTCGACTGCTATTACCTGGCGCGCGACTCACACAGATACTGTGTCATCGTACCTATTCCCGGGCCTATCTCAAGTATCATATCGTCCTTTGTGATGCCGGCCGAGTCTATGATTTCCTCCAAAATGCCTGTATCAATAAGGAAGTTCTGTCCGAATTTCTTTTGAAAATTGAAATTGTATTTCTGCAGAACCTCGATTGTGTTCTTAGGATTTCCCAAATATGCCATGATATGCACTCCTTGTGTCGTTTCATCTGATGCGACAGTCTAACTGCTGTCATTATCTTTTATATTATCACATAAAATGCCTTTATTTCAATTATATTTGTGAATTTTCGCGCTTTTGCCAAAACTCGGGATGAAAGCCGGGAACCGCCGCCCTGCCATAGGGCACGTACACTCCTTAGTGAGCTACGCTTCGCAGTTAAGATTCTGTACGGATTATGTCTAAAGATTTTCTATGCTTGACGAAACCGGCTTTTATGCGCCGTCCGTGGCGCATAACGCCTTGCCCAGCCGTCCATGGCTTGGCATTTCTGCGTATTTAAACATAATCCTACAGTATCTAAACAGCTTCGCTATTCGCTCTCTAAGGAGTGTACGTGCCCTATGGCAGGGCGGCGGTTCATGCTTTTCGTCCCTCATGTTGTGGCTCAATCACTTACACGCGTGAAAAGTTCAAATGCATTTGCACGAGTTTTGCGCTCTACCTCATCCGGTGTAGTGCCTTTGATTTCTGCTATCTTCTTTATCACATATGGAATGTTTGACGAATCATTCCGCGTGCCTCGATGTGGCTCCGGAGCCATGTATGGACAGTCTGTCTCAAGAAGGATTCTATCAAGTGGAAGCTCTGACACTGTCTGTACCAGCTTCTTTGCATTCTTGAAAGTTACGACACCTCCCACTCCGATATAATATCCCAGCTTTACATACTCCAGTGCCATCTCCGGTGAATATGAATAGCAGTGTATCACGCCGCGGATATTCTTTTTTGCTGCCTCTGTCATGATTTCCATGGTGTCCTGTGCTGCATCACGCGAGTGTATGATAACCGGCAGCGATGCTTCTGCTGCAAGCTCAAGCTGACGCTTAAACCAGTAGCGCTGGTTTTCCTGCACCTTTGGCTCCTTATCCCAGTAATAGTCCAGTCCGATTTCCCCGACTGCAACAGTCCTTTCCCATGCAGTCTGTTCCCTAAGCCATGCAAAGGTTTCCTCGTTTAAATCAGCTACGTCGCTTGGATGCACTCCAACCGCTGCATATATAAAGTCATATTTCTTTGCAAGCTCTATTGTAGTCATGGTAGAGCCAATAGAAGCCCCGACATTTATTATCGGGGCAACTCCTTTTTCATGGACGCGTTTTATTGTTTCATCACGGTCGTCCTTAAATCTGTCATCATCATAATGGGCATGTGTTTCAAATATCATTAATTACTGTGTCCTTCCTCCGCCCAAAGCTTATCGGCACAAGGCTTCCATGCCTGCGCATACTCCTTACACTTGTTGCACAGATGCTCTGCGCTCTCAGGTGACTGCAAATCAGTTGATTTTGCCCCTGTTTCCTTTACGAGCCGCTGTAAGATCTCAGGATTTTCAAGCATAGGACATGGTCTGTAGTGATTCTCATTAAATGGCTGGTTATCATGATATGCATGAAAAGCGGCTGTTTCAAAATCTCAAGCATGCTGTGTGTACGGATGTTGGCTCCTGAGTAGTGGATAAATACACATGGCTCAGCATCACCGTTGGCATTGATATGGAAGTAGTTTCTTCCTCCTGCGATACAGCCTCCGACAAACTCGCCGTCATTCTGGAAATCCATAGTGAAAATTCCCTTGCCGCTTGTCATATTTCTGATCTCACGGACACGGTCCTTGATGTAAAGCCTCTGCTTAGGGTTTGGTAAAAGTTCCAGTGATGCATCGTTTCCGACAGGCATATAGTGGAAGTAAAGCGCATAGCGGCAGCCCTTTTCCACAATCATGTCGATAAACTCATCACTGGTAACTGTCTTATAGTTCTTTGAAGTGTAACATATTGATGTACCGAAAACAAGTCCGTTTTCCTTAAGCAAATCCATTGCATGCATAACCTTTGCAAATACACCGGTGCCTCGTCTTAGGTCGTTCACCTCTGAGAAGCCCTCAAGACTTATTGCAAGGTACAGATTTCCGATACGCTTTAAGTCTGCGCAGAAGGCCTCATCCACGAGTGTGCCGTTTGTGAATGCCAGAAATGCACAGTCACTGTGCTTCTCACAGAGCTTAACAAGGTCTGCTTTTCTGACGAGAGGCTCACCGCCTGTGAACATATACAGGTATACACCAAGCTCCTTGCCCTGTGTTACCACCTTATCCATCTCATCAAAGGTTAAGTTCAGCTTGTGGCCATACTCTGCCGCCCAGCAGCCAGTGCAGTGCAGATTGCAGGCACTTGTCGGATCCATAAGGATGAGCCATGGCACATTGCAGCCATACTTTTCACGATTTTTACGGATAGTCTTGGTACCGTAAACAAATGCCTCAAAGCCCAGATTGAGTGCGATTGTCTTTAACACATGAGGATCTATTTCATTGATAAGACGATGCATGTACTTGTTGAGCGTGCAGTCCTTATCACAGATCATCTTGCGCGCACTGTCATAGTTTAAATCAATCTTCTCATCGCCCATAAATTTCTGCCACATGTCGATGAGCTTTACAACCTCTGTCTCCGGGTCCTTGCAAAGTCCTTTTACAATGTTGTCACATATTTTTGATGCAGCAAGTCTCGCTGCCTGATGTCCTAAATTTCCCACTTTGTATTCCTCCTTATTGTTTCAACGGTATTTCTGACGACAAATAAATTTAGTATTCCGTCAAGACTCAAATTCAGTCCTATTAATCTCACTATCATGCCTGCGGTCTCAAATGGTGTCACAAGAAGCAGTATTCCCACAAATGCCACTACAAACGACATCACGAGTATGAGCCACCATCTCTCGATGCCAAAACGCTTTGCTTCCACTGCAGTCTGTATCTTGAACGCTCCATCTACCAACATAAAAATGCCTATTGCTGTGGACAATATCTCTATAATATACTCCGTTTTTTTAATAATTATGATTCCAAGCACTATTGAAACTATCCCAAGCGCCAGGTCAAACTGAAACGCAAGCTGAAATAAATCCTTTGCAAAATATCCGGACAGCTTTGTCACTCCGTATACTATGAGAAACACTCCATACACCACGCACAAAGTCCTAAGTCCAAGCTGTGGCGCAAATAACAAAGCTGCCCCCAATGCAATCAGGCATATTGTCATGACAGTGTATGCATTTTTCACACGTACCAATGTGTGCATAAAGTATCTCCCTCCTTTTGTCTGCTATTCTAATCCACCATAATCGTCTTTAAAATGGACAAAAAATAAGAGTGTCTGAAATTCAGACACTCTGTCAAATCTGTTCGAATTATTTTGTTATACAATATCCGCCTGCCTACAGACAGCACTCAATCATATCATAAATTGTGGCATCGAAGGAGTCACCTATTCTCTTAACAATATCTCTGTTGTATTGGCTTTTTGACAGTCCAACGCCATTTGCCGTAATGTTCTCAGGCAAACGGCTCATCATACTGCCTCTCTCAATCCACTTAATTGTACTGCCCACGATTCCGTTGCTGTAAAACGCCGTGATAAAAGCAATGTCACTATCATCCAGCTGTAGCCCTCTGCCTTTTCCAACACAAAGCGGCGCACCACCTGCGTAACCACGGCATCCAGATATGTCCTTAATACCCTGCCGTTTTCCGATGCATAAATGTGCATTATCGCCTCGCGGTTATTAAGAATAAGGGCAGCGACTCTGGCATATGCATCATGAAATGTCACGCCTTCCTTTGCCTCATCCATCACAAGCCTGACCTCGTCCTCAAATATGGCCTCAAGCACATCATATATGTCCTTGAAATAATAGTAAAATGTATTTCTGTTTATCTCACACTGCTCGCATATATCCTTGACTGTAATCCTGTCAAGCGGTTTGTTTTTCAGTATATGTAAAAAAGTCTGCATTATGGCTTTTCTGGTAAATGTTGCCATGTGTATATCTCCTGATGTGCGTATTATACATAAACCCTACTCTCAACCGCCATTATATTACGATTGTTATATTTTTGTCAAACTATGTCTTCGTGTAACTTCAAAGTAAATTCAAAGGCCAACACCAAAAGAAAGAAACTTATCCATTAAAATCCAAAGTCCGCATAATCCTGCGGCAGAAATCTATGGTAAATAATATGGCAGCCCTCATCATGGAAGCAATAGTAGTATGTGTCATCCGGCTCATTTAAGAAGCGGATGTAACAGTCAAACTCGCCGTTTTGCATTTCCTTTTTTTCGATGTCGTCCGAGTATTTGTAAAACAACTCAGTTATCTGCTCCATGGTGCAGCCATGCGTGCCGACAAGTGTAATCAGCTCCCTTATAACTCGTTGTCAGCTGTGTTTTCATGCACATACTCACTGCCCTCAGGTGGTATCTCTATGCAGAAACGCTCATTTTTTGCGGTGACCTTTATCTCACCTATGGTGTCAGTAAGCTGTTTTGGCAGGTTGTCCGGTGCAAGTATTTCAAGCATCTGCTGCTCTGAAATTACGCCGGCTGCAATTTTATTGTCATCCCCTGCACACTCAAAGAAATGTCTGAGCGTGGAAAGAGGATAATACAGTCTGACTATTTCCTTCCTGTAGCCAAGCTTCGCCTGCTGCTCCTTTACAATGTCAATAAGGCTCTTCGCTAGACGAGCGTAACCGGTGGTGCTATAATCGCCGCTGTAATTATTGCTATAATTGCCTTTATAATCGCCACTATAATTCACTTTGTCGTCAAAATCGCTTGTTTTCGTCATACCGATAGCTTCTCTTCCTCCCGGCTTTTAAGGTTTTTCTAGGGCATGCTCACCTTATCGAGTATTCCTGTCAGGTGTGCTATAGCCACGCCATAGTTTGTCATCGGCACATGCTGAGTGCGTGCCCTGTCTATTCTTGATAATACATATTTTCTGTTAAACATGCAAGCACCGCACTGAATAACGAGATCGTACTGAGAAAGATTATCAGGGAAGTCTGTACCGCTTGTAATATCCACGGTAAGCTCCTCACCGACACGCTTTCGAAGCAGGTCGGAAGCTTCACCCTGCCTATATCCTCTGCGAGAGGCGCATGTGTACAGCACTCTGCGATGAGCACCCTTGAGGATGGCTTTAATGCATCTATTGCCCTTGCACTCTCCACATAGTATGGCAGATCCCCCTTGTAGGCTGCAAAAAGCACTGAAAATGATGTGAGCATACTCTCCGCCGGCTTGTGCTCGTACACATAGCCAAACACCTGTGAATCTGTCACGATGAGCTTTGGTGCGCGAGATAATGCTGCAAGTGCATCTGTCATTTTGTCAGTTGTCGTGCTCATCACAAGGCATTTTCTATCGAGCAATTCCCTGAGTGTCTGCACCTGTGGCAATATGAGTCTGCCCTTTGGCGCCTGGATATCCTGCGGCATGACAAGAAGCACCAGGTCTGTCTGAGAAACAAGGTCTCCCAGGATAAATTCCTGTCCGAAATCCTCAGGCAAAAGGCGTGTGAGTGCAGAGATAACGGCATCCATTCCCTTGCCCTTTAATGCGCTGACTGCTACAACCTCAAAGCTATTATCTGCATTTTTGCCCATCATAGCACTGTTTTCCTCATAAACCAGCACTTTGCGGCCTCTATTGCAGCATTGTCAAGCTTTCCCCTGCTCTTTTCCTGAGCCTCTGCGGAAAGCAAAATCTCGTCTATCTTGTTTAAGGCAAATACAACCGGAGTATGTTTTTTTGCAAATAGCAGGCTCCACTCTGCCTCATCCTTAAAAGCTTTTTTAAACGGTACCCCTGCCTTCTTTGCAGCAATGACCTCTGCAATATCAAGCACTACAACGGCTATGTCTGTCTTCTCTGCTGCCAGATGAGTCTTTTCCACACGTCTTTCACCAAGCTCACTGTCATCATCAAAGCCCGCCGTATCAATAATCACGCACGGTCCGAGCGGATGTATCTCCATCGACTTGTACACAGGGTCGGTTGTCGTACCTGCCACGTCAGCTACAATGGAAACCTCCTGCTTTGTAACCGCATTTATCAGAGATGACTTACCACTGTTTGTCTTTCCGTATATACCTATATGAAGTCTGTTGGCAGAAGGCGTCTCATTCAAATTTCCCATATGTCCTCCTTTAGAAACGGAAATCACGCTTTCCGTCTGCAATATCATGTATATGCTCATAGCAGGTCTGCTTAACCTTTGGATTGGTAATCTTTTCTATTTCCCTATCGATGAGCTTCATTCCAAGCTCTCTTGTCTGCGGGCTTGCATAGTCCTCGAGATATTCCTTAAGTGTCATGAGTGCGTTCGGATGACAGCAATTAAGTATCTGCATGCTCTTGCACAGTGCCATAAAACGGTCTCCCGTTCTGCCTTCTCTGTAGCAGGCTGTACAGAAGGACGGAATATAGTCCATCTTCATAAGCCAGTTTACCACCTCGTCAAGTGTTCTCTGGTCGCTGACATCAAACTGCTCCGATGTTGCCTCTGCATTTTTCTCAGCCTCCGGGTCTGCATAGCCTCCAACACTTGTCTTTGATGCGCCGCTGATCTGTGAAACACCGAGCGGCAGAACCTTTTCACGGACAGCCTGGCTCTCACGGTTGAGATTATCATTCCTGTGTATGGCACTGAAATACGGATAAGTGCGCATATTTTGGCGAAAGTATCATCACTGATGCCATTGTCAAATACATCCGGGTCTATATCATCTGCGTGCTTTATACGCGGCACACTGATAGTGTGAGGACCTACACCGTGCACTGCCTCAAGGTGCTCTGCATGCATCAGAAGTCCGGCAAACTCGTACTTGTATTTGTCCAGTCCGAAAAGTACACCAGTCCCACATCGTCAATGCCGCCCTCCATAGCGCGGTCCATGGCTCTGTGTGGTATGCATAGTCATGCTTTGGTCCTGTCGGATGAAGCTGCTCATAGCTCTCCTTGTGATATGTCTCCTGGAAGAGTATGTAGGTTCCGATTCCTGCCTCCTTGAGTTTTCTGTAATTCTCCACTGTAGTGGCAGCGATATTTACATTTACACGGCGGATAGCTCCGTTTTTGTGCTTGATGCTGTAGATTGTGTTGATACACTCGAGAATATACTCAATCGGATTGTTTACAGGGTCCTCTCCTGCCTCGATTGCAAGACGCTTGTGTCCCATATCCTGAAGGGCTGTGACCTCCTTTACTATCTCCTCCTGAGTGAGCTTCTTTCTCGCAATATGCTTATTTTTCATGTGATATGGACAGTAAACACAGCCGTTCACACAGTAGTTTGACAGATAAAGCGGTGCAAAAAGCACGATTCTGTTTCCGTAGAAATCCTTCTTTATCTGCTGAGCAAGCTTGTAAACCTCGTCAAGCTTCTCCGGAATCTCACAGGCTAAAAGCACTGATGCCTCTCTGTGTGTGAGTCCTTTTTTTAGCTTTGCTTTCTCGATAATCGCATCGATAAGCCCTATATTATTTTTGTTTGCCTCTGCGTATTCGAGAGTCTCTTTGATTTCCTCGTCTGAGATGAATTCCTCAGCCTTTAATGATTTTACGTTGTACATTTTTATCTCCTTCTATATCCTAGTGCTGTTTTATATTTATTAATCGTAACTATTAATCAAAAATCTGCGTAGTCCCCGCGCGACACCACCACCTGATAGCCGATGCTTTTCATCCGGTTTTCCATGCAGAAGCGGCACTCTGCAGCCTCATCTCCGGTGCAGATTTTATTGTCGTAAAGCTTGTATTTGTCACGGACATTGACCGGTGAGAGGTTTGGCATCACGACATTGGCACCCGACTGTATACCCTTTTCCCTGCCGAGCGGATGGATTGTGCCAAGCGCTGTCGTGGCAGGCAGCAGCACTTTTGGATGTATGAGCCTGATGATTGAAAGCAGGCGAAGCGTCTCATCCATCGTACCTGACTTCTCGTTTGCAAAAGGTGTATCCTTCTGCGATATGAACGGACCGATTCCAACCATGTGAGGCTCAAGCTCCTTTATAAACTGCAAATCCTCGTACAAGGTCTCCACTGTCTGTCCCGGCGAGCGACCATGAAGCCGCAGCCCACCTGATATCCTATCTCTTTCAAATCCCAAAGGCACTGCTTTCTGTTTGCAAGTGACATCTCTGCCGGATGAAGCCTACTGTAATGCTTTTCATCCGCAGTCTCATGGCGCAGCAGATATCTGTCTGCCCCTGCATCAAAATAGCTCTGATAACTCTCCTTTGATTTTTCTCCGATAGAGAGTGTAACTGCGCAGTCCGGATACTTTGCCTTAATCCCGGACACTATCTCACAGATGCGCTCATCCGTGTAGTACGGATCTTCACCTCCCTGCAGCACAAAGGTACGAAAACCAAGCTCATAGCCGCTCTCGCAGCATGCCATAATCTGCTCCGTACTCAGGCGGTAGCGGTCCGCATGGGTATTGCTGTGCCTTATACCGCAGTAGAGACAGTCGTTTTTGCAGTAATTGGTAAACTCTATCAGCCTCGTATAAAAACCTGATTGCCATAGGTCTCGTGTGCTTTCTCAGATGCCCTCTTTCTAAGGTAATCAACTGCCTGCATATCATCCGTTTCAAGCAGCATATGCAGCTGCTCGAGGGTGATATTCCGGCAGGCCGTAATTTCATCTATAATTTTTATTATTGCTGTATTTTCGGTCATGCTTTCTCCTGTAGTCTGGTCTGCTTTATTTATTAGAGTAAACTGTCTTCACTCCTATGCCATCCAGCCTGCCAATCCTGCCGGACAAAGCACTGATAATATCCTGTGGTGCGTCAATCGCCACACTGATGATATTCACATTCTTTTTCTCGTATGGGATACCCATGCGCCCAACAATGAAGCTGCCGTACTCATGCAGCAGATGATTAAGCTGCTCAACCGAATCCGGGTTTTCAACTATAATGCCGATCAGGGCTATTCTTGTTCCATGCGTTACTCCTTATAATATTTAATATGCGGTTATTGTACCTCTTTGTATTTAATGAGAACAAAGCCCCAACATTAATTGAAAATTCGCCTCTTTCGAGGCTTCTCCGCAGCTTGACGCTGCTACAATTTTCAATTTATGTTGGGATGTCCAATAACCACATACGCCCTTGCATGCGAGCATGCAGATGCGCATGCGGTTATTGTACCTCTTTGTTCACTAACAAAGGGTGCACTTCGCCGGAAGTACACCCTAAATCTTAAAATGTTCTTCCTCCTCATATGTGAAGCAACTATCATCTGCTCACAGTATTTGGTGTCAGTGACTCTGAATTATGACATCAGAGCCTTCAATGTCTGCAGGCTTGAAGAAAGAGAGCTGTTATCAGCATGTCTCGCTTCTTGCGTGCTATCTAATATCTAATCTGATTGTATCATGTCTAAATCATTTCAACAACATTATATCTGCTTGTTTCCCGAAATATACACTATTTTGGGACAAAAAAAGAACAGCCATCGTTCTGCTGTCCTTTAGGAGAAGGTATTTTACTATGGGGATAGTAAAAATATATAATGTATTGGGGGGTTTTTACGTTAATTATAGTATCACGTGTCATGAAAAATGTCTATTATCGTGATGCACAAACTTGCATAAATTCTCGATTATTTTTTATGCAATATGTATATCATTGATTTAAGATAATCATTTGGTTACAATTACAGCCCATTAAGAATTTCAATATTTTTGAAAAGAAATCTACTTACAAGTTGACTTTTTTAACCTAAAGGAAGAAAATAGAAACATAAATTGGAAGGAAAGGAGCGGACTCTCATGAAGAAAATACTGGTTTTACCACTGTTGCTTTGTCTTATATTCTGCTCCTTTCTAAGTCTCGACAAAAATCTGGACGAATTTGATCCTGACCGCACAGCATACGGTTCATACGATCACAGGGTTGTCTGGGGCTCTTATGCCTCTTCTGATAAGGCCGCGCTTCCACAGCAGGAAGTTTTGGACTCACGCGCAGTACTTTATTCAGAGTCAGATATGTCGCACTCATGGATTGCCAGTATATAGAAGAAATACCTTCTTTTCCTGCAGTCATATGCCGCATCCGTACCTCTTCGCTTGGTTTTCTAGGCAGGCTTACATCCAATTTAAGCTGGCTGGGTGCGTTACTCCAGTTAATACATATTATTTTATTCGCATATGCCGCTATCGTGGTCATGCGCATATGTCTCACAAACACGAGCCGGCGCTTTATTATCCGTTTTATCCACGACAAGGATGGGCATAAACTAATTTCCTTCGCTGATTATTTCAAAACTCGCGCATATGCGGAGGAAATATAACTTAGATACATTAAATAAACATTTTCTCCGCGTCATGCTGACAAAGTAAAACGGAGGATTTAAAATGCTTGAAACAATAATAATTGTCGTGTGTGCTGCCGTTTGTATCGGCGCTGCAGCCTATGCCTGGTGGATGGAGAACGGTCCTGAGAAGGACGACAGTGATGCAGCCGGAAAGAACAGCCATAGCCATGCTTATACCAAATACGACAGCAATATCAAGGATGATGTTGTCTTTCACAAAGCACACAAATAATGATAACATTTATCAACATTAGTAACTATAAACCTAAATAAATTATCTCACCCAATTCGTCATAAATCATCTTTAACCCGGATGATTATGGCAGAACAAAACGAGCCACAATCCTGATACCCACAGGATTGTGGCTCGTTTTTATATTTCTGTATCTTCACCTCTGCAAAACGATGTGCTAAATATTAAGCATATCGCTGAGTTCCTTAAGCGCTCCGTCTGTCTCATGTGCGAGAACCTTCTTTGCAAGTAGCTTTCCAAGCTGAACACCTTCCTGGTCGAAGCTGTTTACATTCCATAAGAAGCCCTGGAACATAATCTTGTTCTCAAAGTGTGCAAGGAGTGCACCAAGAGATGCAGGATTTACCTGGTCTCCGATGATGATGCTTGAAGGACGTCCACCCTCGAAGTTCTTGTTCTTGTTGTCGTCTGCCTTACCACATGCAAATGCAACAATCTGAGCTGCTACGTTTGCGCAGAGCTTCTGCTGGCTTGTGCTGTCCTGGATGACTACATCTGTGTCAAGCTGGTTGTTCTTGAAGCCGATGAACTGGAGTGGCACAATATCTGTTCCCTGATGAAGGAGCTGATAGAATGAGTGCTGTCCGTTTGTTCCAGGCTCACCAAAGATAACCGGTCCTGTCACATAATCTACAGGCTCACCGAAACGGTTAACCGACTTGCCGTTTGACTCCATATCAGCTGCTGTAAATGTGCAGGGAAACGGCTGAGTGCCTGTGAGTATGGAAGCACTGCTGTGCTAGGATATCCGAGTACGTTTCTCTCGTAAACACCGATGAGTGCGTCAAGCATCTCAGGATTCTCCATGATATCTGCATTCTTTGAAAGCTTATCCTCTGCTGCTGCTCCGTCGAGGAACTGTGCAAATACTTCAGGACCGAATGCAAGTGAGAGAACTGCTCCACCAACTGCTGATGTTGATGAGTAACGTCCTCCGATGTAATCGTCCATGAAGAAGGCTGCAAGGTAATCATCACTCTTTGCAAGTGGTGATGTCTCGCTTGTTACGGCAATCATGTGCTTAGAAGCATCAAGTCCTGCGTTCTTTAATGCATCCTTTACGAATGACTCATTTGTAAGAGTCTCAAGTGTTGTACCTGATTTTGATACTAATATGAAAATAGAGTGAGCTACGTCAACTGATGCCAGCACGCTTGCCGCATCATCAGGGTCAACATTGCTGATGAATTTGGCTTCCATCTTGAATGTATTGTTTTTCTTTGCCCAGTTCTCAAGTGCTAAGTACATAGCACGAGGTCCTAAATCGCTTCCGCCGATTCCAATCTGAACAACTGTTGTAAACTTCTCTCCTGCTGCGTTTGTAATCTCGCCTGAGTGAACCTTGTTTGCGAACTCAGCGATTCTCTCCTGCTGCTCTACGTAGAATTTACGCTTGTCAACTCCGTCTGCACTACAGCATCTCCGAGCTGTCCACGGGTAAGCTGGTGAAGAACGAGACGGTTCTCACCTGTATTGATAACAGCACCATTGTAAAGTGCCTCAAATTTCTCTGTAAGCTGTGCCTCCTTTGCAAGCTTTGCAAGTGCCTCAAGCACATCTGCGTCCACCTGCTTTGCAGCGAAGTTGTAAGTGAATCCCTCTGCCATTGGGATGTTGTATTCCTTGACACGCTTAGCGCCATTGTCTCCTGACATGGCCTCTTTTATGTCAACACGTCCCACTTTAGAAAGCTCCTTGAAGGATTCCAGGGTATCCAAGTTGTTCCAGGTAATCATTGCGATTTCCTCCTTATCATTTAATCTTATTTTCACCAATCGCTTAAATTATACTATCAATCATTTTTAAGTTCAAGAGCTGAGAAACTTTATAAGTAAGTTTTTCGATAAAATTTGTATTTTGTTTTGTTCGTGTGCGAATATGCACTTTTTATGTGAAATCAGTAACTATTCAGATTCCCCACACACATTCGCAAAACCGCGCGATACATCAGCTTTCTGATGTACTATATGCGTCTAAGCTCAGCCAGACAGATGCACACAAATCCAAGCATTCCTGTAATACCGCCTGCCGTGAAAGCGATATTGAGCACTGCCTTTGTAGCCATCACTCCACACAGCTTCGCAAGTGCAAATGCCACCGCAAAGCCAAACACAAACGATACTGCTGTGCCAAGAAGTAATATTATGTATCTGTATTTTGTTATCATTTCTTCGTCAAACATTATTTTCCTCCATCAAATCAGCGGTCAGAATTTTTAGAAATTATTCAATACCTTTTTTATTACCTTTTATTACATGATATGAGTGTCAAAAGGTATTTTGCCCCTCATTTATGACATCGATGATACCTTTTGACCCTTTAATCATATCATTCTAATGAAAATATACTGTCTGCGTTATGTAAAATTTGTTGGAAATTGTTGTAATGCAGTTACTACATATCAGTAACGTAATGCGGTTTTATTAAAAATCAGTTGACTTTGCCGGTGCAAGGTACTATACTCATGTTTGTAAAATTATTGGTATCTCCCTTTTAATTTTACATATTTACATAGTTTAATAACGGATTTTTGAGAGTGAACAGAGTTCATGAAGGGGTACACCACCACGGGTGTATTGCTTTGTGAACTCTTTTTTAATGTATTGCTTCGGGGTAATCCCCGCTTTTTCCACATCTCAATCCGGAAAGGAGACGCACAATGGTAAAAATCAATGGTAAAGAAGCTGCAGATGTATGCGGCATGACTGTTTCGCAGTATCTTTCAGCTAACAATTACAACCCTAAGCACATCGTTGTGGAGCTGAATGAAGAGATTCTTCCAAAGACTGAGTATGACAGCACTGCTATCGCCGACGGCGATGTGGTAGAGATTTTAAGCTTTATGGGCGGGGGCTGATTAAAAACAAACACTTTTTACACCATCAATAAAAATATAAGGAGTTAATCATGAGTAAAAATATAGATTTAGCAAACGACAAATTAGTTTTAGGAGGTCACGAGTTTACCTCACGTTTCATCCTTGGATCGGGAAAGTTTTCACTCGACCTGGTAAAGGCCTGCATTGAGAAGGCTGATGCACAGATTATCACACTGGCTCTGCGCCGTGCAAACGATGGAGGACTGGCAAACATCCTCGACTATATTCCGGACAATGTCACACTGCTTCCAAACACATCAGGCGCCAGAAATGCCGATGAGGCTGTAAGAATCGCACGTTTATCCCGCGAGCTGGGCTGTGGAGACTTCGTAAAAATTGAAATCATGCGCGACAGCAAATATCTGCTTCCGGACAACTTTGAGACAATAAAGGCTACAGAGATTCTCGCCAAGAAGGGCTTTGTCGTAATGCCTTACATGTATCCTGACCTCAACGTGGCAAGAGACCTTGCAAACGCCGGCGCTGCCTGCATCATGCTCTCGGTGCACCAATCGGCTCAAACAAAGGTATCTGCACAAAGGAATTTATCCAGATTCTGATTGACGAAATCGATCTGCCTATCATCGTGGATGCAGGCATAGGCCGTCCTTCACAGGCATGCGAGGCTATGGAAATGGGTGCTGCCGCAGTCATGGCAAACACCGCTGTTGCAACAGCCGGTGATGTTGAGATAATGGCAGAGGCATTTAAAAAGGCTATCGAGGCCGGAAGAATGGCTTATCTGTCAGGACTCGGACGCACTCTGACCAAAGGAGCCAGCGCATCATCTCCTCTGACAGGATATCTGCGCGACTAATCATAAATGACACTTAGCTTTTGAAGGGAACACATAATGACTAACGATACAAATATAACAAATGACAAAGATATCAATGCAAATATCTCCCACGATGACCACTTCAACGACAGCATTGTAAACGAAGTAATCCTCGAGGACATGAAGAAAAACAGAATAGACCATATGAAATATCTGCCTGATATGGAGGTGCTTGACTCCGATATCATGGACAGGGTTGTTGCCGAAATGGATGCCTACGACTACGACAAATACACCGCAGCCGATGTACGCGCTGCGCTCTCCCATGAATACCGCACATTGGAGGATTTCAAGGCTCTGCTCTCGCCTGCCGCACAGCCATTTATTGAGGAAATCGCACAGGCTGCACAGCTTGAGACCAGAAAGCACTTCGGCAACAGCGTGTGCATGTTTACACCGCTTTACATATCAAACTACTGCGAAAACTACTGTATCTACTGTGGTTTCAACTGTCACAATAAAATCAACCGCGCAAAGCTGAATGCCTCAGAAATCGAAAAGGAAATGGCTGCAATCGCCAAAACCGGTCTTCAGGAAATCCTGATTCTCACCGGTGAGAGCAAGAAAATGTCAGACGTCGAATACATTGGAGAGGCATGCAAAATTGCCCGCAAATATTTCAAGGTTATAGGTCTTGAGGTTTATCCTATGAACTCTGACGAGTACGCATACCTGCACGAGTGCGGTGCTGACTATGTGACCGTTTTCCAGGAGACCTACAACTCTGACAAATACGAGACTCTCCACCTTGCCGGACACAAGAGAATTTTCCCTTACCGTGTAAATGCACAGGAGCGTGCTCTTAAGGGCGGTATGAGAGGTGTCGGCTTTGCCGCACTTTTAGGTCTCGATGATTTCAGGAAGGATGCGCTTGCCACCGGATATCACGCATACCTGCTCCAGAAAAAATATCCAAGAGCCGAGATTGCATTCTCATGCCCTCGTCTGTGCCCTATCATAAACAATGACCGTATCAATCCAAAGGATGTCCACGAGACACAGCTCCTTCAGGTGGTATGCGCTTACAGGCTCTTCATGCCATTTGCAAGCATCACCATATCTACTAGAGAGGTAGCGCGTGTGCGTGACAATCTCGTAAATATCGCCGCCACCAAGATTTCAGCCGGTGTCAGCACCGGAATCGGAAGCCATGTGGACGATATAGAGGACAAGGGCGATGACCAGTTTGAAATCTCTGATGGCAGAAGCGTGGATGAAGTATTTAATGCACTGCTCGACAATGGTTTGCAGCCGGTGATGAGCGACTATATTTACGTATAGGAATCCTGTAAACAATGAAATGCTTGAATTAGAATCAGTAATCATTTTAACAGGTATAAATATGTATATATGAATATGTAGGAACAAATATGAATAAAGAAAAACTCTTATACGAAAACTCAAAATATGCTTTACAGAGTGATAATATAATTGCTATCACAAACAGACACCTTTGCAGCCGTCCGTTCATGGAACAGCTCGAGCGCGTCTGTAAGCTCCATCCCCATGCAATTGTGCTCAGGGAAAAGGATATGCCGGAGGCAGAATATCTGTCTCTGGCACGCGATGTGATTGCTCTGTGTAAAAAATATGATGTACAGTGCATGCTGCACAGCTTTATAAATGTAGCAATGGAGCTTGAGCATCCGTATATACATCTGCCATTGCCAATCCTCGAAGCTTATGTCAAAAAAGGCCTATCTGACAATATATCCACAGATATGTCAAAAAGCACTGACAATTATCAACAATTCTTCAAGGTTATCGGAACCTCTGTCCATTCTGTAGAAGATGCCATAAAAGCCGAACAGCTTGGTGCCACATATATGACGGCAGGACATATTTTTGCAACCGACTGCAAAAAAGGACTGCTCCGCGCGGACTTGATTTCCTCAAAAATGTCTGTGATGCGGTTGAGATACCGGTTTATGCAATCGGCGGCATTAATATTGCTTCAAGCGATGACAGCACAGCTTCCAATGCACCATCCACTTATGATGCTATGCCAGACATTAATGTTCCGCGACTTGCTGATGTTATGGAATGTGGAGCCGCCGGAGGATGTATTATGTCGGGGATGATGAGGGTATGATTTACCGACTATATCACAGTTTTTATTTTTCCTCCAAAATATCCTGCGGTTCACAGCACAATGCCTTTGACAGCCTGACAACATACTCGACCTGTGCTTTATTTATATCCTTTCTGCGCTGTTCATACTGTTGAATAGTTTTTACAGGAATGCCTGTTTCTTCCGCAAGAATGCTCTGACTGATACCAGCCCTTTTGCGTAGTTTTTTAAGATATGTCTCCGCTCTTGATACCTGACTCATCTCTCTCAATTTCAAAATGGCAGATGAAATATCCATCTCATGATAAGGATTATACATATTTCTGATTTTACAAATAGGTATCTCTTTATCAATCATTTCAAAGGTTTTGCCATTCTCCCATTGGTAATATGCCAGAATCCATCCTGTCCAATATTCCTGGCTTTTAGCTGTATTGTACGAAGGCATGATTATATCATCATCAGGTATATCTAATACCCTTATCGCAAGTTCAGCGCCCGACATCCCGGTTATCACAAATAAATCGCCTTTTGAAAAGCGCATACTATATTCAGACTGCAAAAATCTTTTATAATAATCCTCCAGCTCATATCCGAGGTCATACACTGCATAACTAAGCATCTCCCCAAGACTTCGCTGTGCAATTCGAAGATAAACCTTGTCATATGCGTAAATCATCTTTTTTCATCTCCTCATCTATAATCCTTGAAATATAAAATGTCCTCCTGGTAGAAGTATAGTTATACAATACTCCCACAGGAGGACATTTTCAATTCATATTTACATTTCGCATACCCTAGTTTCCGCACTCAATACTGATCTCATTGAATGTGCCAAGAATATCATCAACCTGCATAGCCTTCTTATCGGCGCCGGCCTTGTCGATTATCGCCTTGCCCTGATGCATCATGATAAGGCGGTCTCCGTATTCAACAGCGTAGCGCAGATTGTGTGTGACCATGATTGTTGTGACCTTCTTCTCTGCCACAATCTTGCCTGTGAGCTGCATTACAATCTCAGCGGTCTTTGGATCGAGGGCTGCTGTGTGCTCATCAAGGATGAGAAACTCGATTGGATTCATCGTAGCCATGAGAAGCGCAAGTGTCTGTCTCTGACCTCCTGAAAGTGCGCCAACCTTTGTGTGAAGCTTATCCTCAAGTCCGAGGTTTAACTCAGCAAGCATCTCCTTGTAATGCTCTATCCTGCTGTGGTTTGTACCACGGCCCAGACCGTATGTCTTTCCTTTATTGTCAGCTATGGACAGATTTTCAAGGATTGTCATGGAAGGACAGGTTCCCTTTGACGGGTCCTGAAATACACGTCCTATACGGCGGTGTCTGATAAAATCCTTCTGCTTTGTGATGTCAGTGCCGTTTACCACTATGCTGCCACCGTCAATAGGGATAGAACCGCAGATGATATTGAGCATAGATGTCTTTCCGGAGCCATTACTTCCTACAACGGAAACAAACTGTCCATCATCTATTTTCAGATTAAAATCATCAAAGAGGCATATCTCGTTGACTGTTCCCGGATTATATAATTTGTGGATATGGTTGAGCTCTAACATTATGCCACCTTCTTTCTTTTGTTTCTATCCATTCCAAGCACCAGAATGATGAGGAACAATACCGCTGTAATGAGCTTCAAATCGCTCGACGGCATACCAAGCTTTATAGCGATTGCCACACAGGCTTTGTATACAATCGCTCCGATAACAACACTCGAGGTCACACGCAAAAATGTTGCCTTTTTAAGCAGGCTGATTCCGATAATAACGCTCGCCAGTCCGATAACCATTGTTCCGGTTCCCATTGATATATCGAAATATCTCTGCTGCTGTGCAAAAATGCATCCGCTTAAGCTGCAAAGGCCGTTGGCGATTGCAAGGCCGATGATTTTTGTGATGCCCTTGTCCACACCCATAGATGTAACGATAGTCTCGTTGTCACCTACGGCACGAAGCAGATATCCTGACTTTGTGCTCATGTACCAGTCGAGCAGGAATTTCATCACAAGTGTGATAACAAGGATGATAATCACATTTGAAAACTGTGCTAAGCCGCCCTTAAATATATTTCTGACAAAATCATTGTCGAAAAGTGTGGTCATATTGTATATTGGCAGGTTTGCTCTTCCTGCAATACGAAGATTCACCGTGTAAAGCGCTGTCATCATGATAATTCCCGATAAAAGGTCACGCACCTTGAGCTTCACATGGATGATTCCGGTCAGCATTCCGGCAAACGCACCTGCCGCAAATGTCACAAGCAGTGTGAGTATCGGATTAACGCCCTTTGTGATGAGTACCGCCGAAAGTGCCGCTCCAAGCGGAAAGCTTCCATCTACGGTCAGATCCGGAAAATCCAGTATGGTGTATGTGATATATATTCCAAGAGCCATGATCGCATAAATCATGCCCTGCTCTAAAACGCTTAAAACTAGTGTCACGGTGTATCCTCCCCTGCTTTAAAAATCAACGTAACTATTTTACTTCAATCTTATCAAATGTCTCGGCTGCATCCTTGATATAATCTGCATCAAGTGTCATGCCAATCTTGTCTGCTGCTGCAGTGTTTACATAAAGCTCAGCCTTTGAAGCTGTGATAAACGGAGTGTCAGAGGCTTTCTCCTCACCCTTTAAAATCTTTGCTGCCATCTTTCCTGTCTTGATTCCAAGCTGGTAGTAATCGATTCCCATTGAAGCGACACAGCCTGATTTAACCTGCTCAATTTCACTTCCGAATACCGGAATCTTTGCTCCATTTGCCTTGTCGAGAACAGTCTGGAGTGCATTTACCACTGTGTTGTCTGTGAGGTTGCACAGGCAGTCAACCTTGGAAACAAGATCTGATGCTGCAATCTCAATATCTGCTGAAGTGTTTATTCCGGTGTCAACGATTTCAAAATCGTATTTATCTGCAAGCTCCTTGTACTCCTCAATGGTGCTGCAAGAGTTTGCCTCACTTGTGGTATAGAGAATACCGATTTTCTTTGCATCCGGCATCATCTCCCTGATCATCTTAAGCTGCTCCTCAACAGGAAGCACGTCTGATGAGCCTGTGATGTTTCCGACACTTGAGCCGTCCTCCTTTGCAAGACCTGCTACAACAGGATCTGAAACTGCTGTGTATACTGTTGGAATGTCTGCATTCATAGCTGAATTGTAGGCGCTGGCTGCACATGGTGTAGCGATGGCACAAATCATATCAACCTTCTCAGATACGAAGCTGTCTGCAATAGTGCTTGCCGTACCGGTATCTGTCTGTGCATTCTGGTAATCAACCTTAAGGTTTTTACCTTCCTCGATGCCCTCTTCCTTGAGGCCCTCTAAGAAGCCCTCCCTGCAGTTGTCAAGAGAGCCATGCTCTGCAAACTGCGAAATACCTACT
>ENA-OQEN01000035-OQEN01000035.1-human-gut-metagenome-genome-assembly--contig:-NODE-35-length-48197-cov-3.020033_pt1 | contig 48197 bp, 57 predicted proteins | sample MGYA00242791_ERZ504627 | MGnify/ENA primary metagenome ERZ504627 (study PRJEB26092, sample SAMD00036316) | human gut metagenome | host: Homo sapiens | study: EMG produced TPA metagenomics assembly of... | reverse complement strand
TAAAGAAATCAGAAATCTTGTCAATAAAAATATCTGGAGCTTTATTTGAAGGATACAATAAATGAGCTCAGACTACTCGAGACAAACAGGAAGGCCCGGAAAAGATATAAACCGATTATGCCAGAAAATGTTGAAGCAAAACATTATAGAAGTATACTTTAGCAGTTGATAAGAAGGACAATGAAGAGACAAATGAAAAGACACAGGTTCCTAACCCTGAAGCACTCAAGTTTTATACTAAAATGGGAATTATAGTGCGGTCAAAATCAGAAGTAATTATTGCGACAGCCTTGTATGATAATAATATAAAGTTTGAGTACGAGAAGGCGATTAAAATTTCAGATGGTATTTATTATCCCGATTTTACAGTTGAGAAGAAAAATGGCGACATAGTTCTGTGGGAGCATCTTGGCTTGATAGACAATCCTGATTATCGAAATAAAGCTTATCGAAAGATATTGAAATATAACGAAAATGGATATTATCAGGGAAAAAATCTTATATTGACATATGAAACAGCGGAAAGTCCATTGGATCCAATGGATGTAGAGCATGAAATAGAAAAAATGTGCAGGTGATAAAATGCTAAAAAAATTACGAAGAAAATTTATAGCCATAGCAATGTTATGAGTTTCAATTGTTCTTATTGCAATTGTAGGCACGATAAACATTGCAAACTATATAAGTACAAACGAGGCGTTGGATGCATGTCTTAAGCTGATTGACGGAAACGGAGGAACATTCCCGGATCTTTTAGATACAGAAAACGCAAACACAGATACATTCGGCAATACAGCAGATGAAAGTACAAATAAAGGGACTCCCACGCTCAAAGAGCCACCATCCGGCAGAACAGATGTACAGCCACCGGAGGATATGAATTTACAATCGTACTGTAAATTAAAAATATTTTTTTACATGCATTTTACACACTAATGATTTTGCATTTTACATTTCCCCATTACTATATCAGTTGTAACAAACAAAGAAATAAATTCAAGAAAGAAATGAAAGAGGAAATTAAAATGAAAAATCGTATGAAAAAACTTTTAGTTTTAGCAACTGCTGCAACAATGATGACAGCAGCATTTACAGGATGTGTTCAAGCTCAGACGGAGCAGACAACAATGCAGATACAAGCGCAGATGAAGGTACATCAAATGAGAACTTAAGCGGTTCACTTTCACTTGCGGGAAGTACTTCAATGGAGAAGCTTTGTGAGGCGCTCAAGGAGTCATTCATGGAGAAAAACCCTGGAGTAACAGTAACAGTAGAGTATACAGGCTCTGGTTCAGGAATCGAGTCAGTGACAGCAGGAAGCGTAGATATCGGAGATTCATCAAGAGCACTTACAGATGATGAGAAAGCAAACGGCGTTGAGGAAAACATCGTAGCAATCGATGGAATCGCAGTAATCACAGACAAGGACAACTCAGTAACAGAGCTTACATCAGATGACTTAAAGAAAATCTACACAGGTGAGATTTCAAACTGGAAAGACCTTGGTGGAAAAGATGAGGCAATCGTAGCAATCGGCCGTGAGGCAGCTTCAGGTACAAGAGGAGCCTTCGAGGAGCTTCTTGATGTAAAGGATCAGTGCAAATATGCACAGGAGCTTGACTCAACAGGAGCAGTTCTTGCAAAGGTAGGCTCAACACCAGGAGCAATCGGATATGTTTCACTTGACGTGCTTGATGATACAGTAACAGCAATGAAAATTGACGGAGTAGAGGCAACAGAGGAAAACATTGTAGCAGGCAAATATCTCCTTTCTCGTCCATTCGTAATGGCTACAAAGGGCAAGATTGACGAGCAGAACGATATTGTTAAAGCTTGGTTTGACTATGTAAACTCAGATGAGGGACAGGCAGTTATCAAGAAGGTAGGCCTTATCCTTCCTCAGTAGAAATAACGGTCATAGTAATAATACAAAATACAGACATCGATACGAGACATCACTAGTAAGTATAAGTATAAAAAAATAATACGAAATACAGACATCGATATTAGACATCAGTATTAATACATATCGACAAGATACAGGGTTTCCTCAGGAAATGGCAGGTTTCCTGGGGAACTTTTTGAAACAAGGAGTATCAAATGAAACATAAATCCATAGTAGAGAATGTTGCCAAAATAATATTCACGGTATGTGCGGTTGTGGCAATATTCGCAGTATTATCAATAACAATTTATATGTTCCTTAAAGGCGCACCGGCATTTTTCAAGGTCGGAGTGTTAAATCTCTTATTCGGAACAAAATGGGCGCCGACAGCGGCAGACCCAAGCTACGGAATATTGTACATAATCCTCACATCCATTATAGGAACAGCGGTATCTATACTCATAGGAGTACCGATTGCTCTTCTTACGGCAGTATTTCTCACTGAGGTGTCAAACAAAAAGCTCTCAGCGGTAGTGCAGCCGGCAGTAGAGCTGCTTGCAGCCATTCCATCAGTAATCTATGGACTTTTGGGACTTATGATACTTAATCCGGTATTATACAAGCTGGAGAAACATATTTTTGCAAACTCAGCAACACATCAGTTTACCGGCGGATCAAATCTGCTTGCAGCAATCATAGTGCTTGCAATCATGATTCTTCCTACGGTAATAAACATGAGCGTATCATCAATACAGGCAGTACCGCAGCAGATGAGAGCGGCATCCCTTGCTCTTGGAGCAACAAAGATACAGACAATATTTAAAGTGACGGTCCTGCAGCAAAGTCAGGAATCATGACAGGAATTGTGCTCGGAATAGGTCGTGCGCTTGGAGAAGCGATGGCTATCAACATGGTAGCCGGTGGAACGGTAAGCTTTCCACTTCCGTTCAACTCAGTGCGTTTCCTTACCACACAGCTCGTCAGCGAGATGGGATACGCCAGCGGACTTCACAGACAGGTGCTTTTCTCAGTAGGTCTTGTGCTTTTTGTGTTTATCATGATAATCAATCTCACCCTTATGAAACTCAAAAAGAAAGGAGCTGTGGAAAATGACTAGTATAAATGGAAAACGCCGTAGAATAGGCGATGATGTAGTATACTTTTTCATATATCTGTGTGCGGCATTATCGGTAGTGCTGCTTGCGGGAATCATCATATATGTATTTGTCAGGGGAATCGGCCAGGTAAACTGGCAGTTTCTGACCAGCGAGACATCCGTCTTAAGAGGCACTGTCGGAATAGCGGGAAACCTGCTCAATACACTTTACATCATAATTATCACCATGCTCATAGCAACTCCTGTCGGAGTGGGAGCAGCCGTGTACTTGAATGAGTATGCAAAGCCGGGTAAGCTCGTATCCACAATAGAGTTTGCCACAGAGACACTTGCAGGAATACCGTCAATCATCTTCGGTCTCTTCGGAATGATGTTCTTTGGACAGACAATAGGCTTTGGCTACAGTATCCTGACAGGTTCATTGACACTGACACTCATGGTGCTGCCTCTCATTACCAGAAATACACAGGAGGCGCTTAAAACTGTACCGGACAGCTACAGACACGGAGCAGTCGGACTTGGAGCCGGAAAATGGCACACCATCCGCACCATCTGTTGCCATCAGCCATGCCGGGAATCATCACAGGTGTTATCCTTGCAATCGGCCGAATAGTAGGTGAGTCAGCAGCACTCCTCTTTACGGCAGGAAGTGCAGGAATGCTTCCAAAGGTTGCCAGCGGTTATTTCTCAAAGATAATGCAGTCAGGTGGAACACTTACCATCAAGCTCTACCTTGCAGCGACAAGTGAAGGAAAATTCGACCAGGCATTTGGAATTGCGGTTGTGCTTCTCGTAATCGTATTCTTAATCAACATCCTGACAAAGGTGCTGGCAAAGAAATTCCAGGCGAAGTAAGCAAATCAACCGGTTATTATAATGATATGAGGGTCAAAAGGTATTTTACCCCTTTAATCATAATAATAAATTAACGAATATAGTAAATAACAAATATAATAATCTAACTAAGAAAAGAAGCTTCGATTTGATATCAGTAAATCGGAGCTTCTTTTTAGTTTCATTAAGATTATTTCTTAAACAAATCTTAATGTGTTACATAATTGGATTTTAATGTTACAATTGATACAATAAGATCAACATAAAACTTCCGGAGGCAATTATGTATAAAGTATTAGTATGTGATGATGAAAAAGACATTGTATCAGCAATCAGCATTTATTTGACCAGCGATGGCTACGAGGTAATCCCGGCGCGAAACGGGCTGGAGGCGCTCGATATAGTAAAACACAATGATGTGCATCTTGTCCTGATGGACATCATGATGCCTGTCATGGACGGCATAGAGGCAATGGTGGAAATCAGAAAAATCTCTAATGTGCCGGTCATACTGCTCACTGCCAAAAGTGAGGACACTGACAAGGTACTCGGGCTCACGGTCGGAGCAGACGACTATGTGACGAAACCGTTTAACCCGGTAGAGTTGCAGGCAAGGGTGAAGTCACAGATCAGGAGATACATGCTTCTTGGCGCAGGCAATACAAGCGCAGGAAAGCTGGTAATAGGCGGCATTGAGCTCGATGACAAATCAAAGACGGTGACAGTTGATGGCGAGGCAGCAAATCTCACACGTACAGAGTACGATATTTTGAAGCTTCTCATGGAGCATCCGGCGAGGTGTATTCGCCGAATCAGATATATGCAAAGGTCTGGAAGGATGAGCCGTATGGGACAGAAAACACGGTGGCGGTACATATCCGTCATCTCAGAGAAAAGGTTGAGATAAATCCAGCTGAGCCAAGGTACTTAAAGGTCATCTGGGGACGCGGATACAAAATTGACGCTGAATAGGTGCATGCTTGATACAGCTTTGTCAAGTGAAGCACTATAAAATGGAAGGTGAATGATATGAAAAAAATATCAAGAAATCTGTGGCTTAAGCTGGCGGCATTTATAGTATGCTCGGTCATGGCGGCAGGGCTTGTTGTAACAACGTTAGTTGCAGTGTATACAAACAATTATGAAAGCACAGCACAGCTAAGGGATGAAATTCATGCGAATATTGCAGGAGCCTATAGCAGACAGATGGTGTACAATTATGAATCCGGTGATGACAATGCATTTTCGCAGATGATGGACGATACAAATCTGCAGGCCGCAGTGGTAAAGAGTAATGAAACATCAGAGGACAAGGTAGATGTAAAATCTGATGCAGCAAAGGTGTATTCAAGTGTGGATGAAATATCAAATCCGGATTATATTTTTAGCTACAAGGCAAAGAACTTAAAGTGGAACAGGCTATCATATCTGTGGGATGCAATGAGCGGCAGCTATGAAGAGTCAGACGATGCATCAAACAGTATGAACAGTGAGAGAATCAGCTCAATCATGTATTCCAAGACAAATGGGCTCTTTTATCTGTGCCTGAATGATGGTACCGCTTATGTCATTCCAAAGGTGAGGGTGATGACAGGCTCTAACGATAACAGCTCGCTTGGCTTATATAAGGCAGTTGAGAAAACCGATGAGAATGGAAATAATTACTTTGCCTACGAGGAGATGTTTACAGGCCAGTCACTCGATATTACAGCTTTGCCGAGTGGAAAAATGTAAAGTGCTATGATGAAAAAGGAAATCATATAAAGTGTGGCATGAATCTGAGTGATGACGGCGATTCGCGCTTTGATAGTGACGGCTCTTACTACGATTATGATGAGGATATTTATTATGACAGCTACGAAATCATAAAAGTGGTGGAGCAGGTGAATGAGAGCTATGAGCTTTTACCGGATACCTTTAATATATCGGATACCGGAATTGTGTACTATCCATACACCCAAACGGAAGAACAGCCTGAGTACTATTATGTGTATGCAAAGCTTCCGCAGCAGCTTCAGGAAAAGGGCGATTACTTCAATCAGGCAGACAGCTTACTTGACGTCATGGAATTTACAGAGGCTCATTTAAGTGTATTGTTTGTCATATTTATACTTGGTTTTGTGATTACAGCGGGGTATCTGCTGACAGTTGCCGGAAAACGTGAGGATTCGGAAGAAATTAAATTACGATTATATGACAGGCTGCCGTATGAGGTGATGCTTGGAGTGACAATGTTTGCAGACTTTATGGTATTTCCGGCAGGCTTTTTGCTTATAAAGCAGCTTCCGGTGGTGGCACTCATTTGTCTGGCGGCAACCATGGTTTCGCTTGAAGCAATCCTGACAACATACGTAAGAATCAGGGCACATGAGTTCTGGAAGCATACATTGTGCTACTATGTTGTGAGATTTTTCTTAAAGCCTGTCAAAAGCTATGCAGGATGGTATTTGCTCCAATCAGATACGGCTTTTCATGGATAGAAAGAAATGTACCGCTGTTTTTGATCAGTATGCTGGCATTCGGCCTTTTATGTCTGCTTGAGCTTATAGGCTTTGGCTTAATTGTAAAGCTTATAGAGCTTGCGCTGCTTATCACATTCATCATGCAGTATGACAGGATAAGATGCGCCGCAAAGGCAATAGCAAACGGTGATTTTTCACAGCCGGTTGATACATCAAGGCTTATGCTGTTTTTCAGAAAGCATGGCGAGGATTTGAATAATGTGAGCAATGGAATAGAGGCGGCGGTCTCTGAAAAAATGAAGAGCGAGCGCTTCAGGACGGAGCTTATCACAAATGTGTCACATGATATCAAGACACCGCTCACCTCGATTATCAATTATGTGGACCTGTTGCAGAAGGAGGACATAGATAACGAGAAGGTACGCGAATATCTTGACGTTCTCGACAGACAGTCATCACGTCTGAAAAAATTAATTCAGGATTTACTCGAAGCGTCAAAGGCATCTACTGGCAGCATAAACGTAGAGCTGGAGGAACTGGATGCAGCTGTTATGCTGTCACAGGTAGCCGGGGAATATGAAGAAAAATTCAAGAAAAATAATCTTGATTTAATTATTAAAAATGACGTTACGCCTGTCATGATTCAGGCAGACGGACGACATCTGTGGAGAGTGTTTGATAACCTGATGAACAATATCAACAAATACGCCCAGCCGGGTACGAGAGTGTATATTGACATCATTCCAAAGGACAGCGGAGCCATCATAACCTTCAAGAATGTATCAGCTACACCGCTTAATATTTCAAGCGATGAGCTTAAGGAGCGTTTTGTCAGAGGAGACAGTTCACGAAATACCGAGGGCAGTGGACTTGGACTGTCTATTGCAGAAAGCCTTATGAAGCTTATGAATGGTACTTTGGAGTTGACTGTGGACGGTGATTTATTTAAGGTGACTCTGGAGTTTTGAGCTTTTTAAAACTATATTATATATTGAACTTATACGACATAAGAAACAACAAAATCCGGGGCATCTGCCCCGGATTTTAAGTCATTCTTTGAGGTTTCAATTCTATATAGAACAAGATCTCTTCTTGTACCAATTTCTACATCATGCTGCTCCATATAGTATAACCCCCTCTTTATGAATATTTGAATAAAATGGATAATTTACTACCCACTTATTAAAAATCTCTTCACTTTTGGCAATTGGTTTTATGTCAATGTCATGATCCAGATTAAAGTCATATGTCATATAGGAAAGCTTCTCACCATAAGATTTAAGTTCAATATCTGACATATCAACCAAAATCATAATATCTATATCTGAGTCGGGTCTGAAATCGCCTCTGGCATACGAACCATATAAAATAATCTGTCTGACATGTGAACCATAAATTTTTTTGATTTCTTCAATGTATTGTCCAATAAGATTATACATAGCTTTTGGCATATGCTACCCCTCCTTAAAAAATAATCTTCACTCTACTATTTTATTATACCATATATTAAAAAAAAATGCATTTTATATTTTACCACAAAAAGTCGGTATAAAAATCCGGGGCATCTGCCCCGGCCTCAGACTGTAGACGTGATTTAATTTCCCGATATCATCTCCAAAAACCTCTCATGAATCCGTGTATCATCATCAAGCTCCGGATGGAAAGCCAGCCCAATCTGGTTCTTATACTGCACGCCGACAATTTTGCCGTCATACTCTGCGAGTACACGCACATCATTCTTTGCTGAAGCATCAATAGCTTCCACGTAAGGTGCTCTGATAAATGTCATGGTAAAGTCAAAGCTATTGTCAAACCTTGCTGTAGCCTCAAAGCTTCCAAGCTGTCTGCCGTAGGCATTTCTTTTAACAGTGACAGGCAAAGTGCCGAAATATACGTTGTCATCGTTGCTGATATGAGAAGCTAAAAGGATAAGACCGGCGCAGGTTGCAAGCACTGGAAGTCCGTTTGCGATTCTTTCCTTAAGCTCATCAAACATATCAAGCTCACGGAGCAGCTTGCCTTGCACAGTGCTCTCACCTCCAGGCAGCACGAGTCCGTCTAAGTCACAGATATCTGATTTCCGGCGCAGCTCTACACATTCGCACCCAAGAGACTCAAGCATGCGCTTGTGCTCAATAAACGCTCCCTGAACAGCTAAAACACCAATCTTAAGTCCTGATTTCATTTTATTTGCCTCTTTCTTCCATGATGATTTTAATCTCGCTCTCGTTGATTCCGACCATAGCCTCACCGAGATTCTCAGAAAGCTCTGCGATGAGCTTTGCATCAGTAAGTTTGTCACAGCTTTTACGATAGCGGCAGCTCTCTTGGCAGGATCGCCTGATTTGAAGATACCTGAACCGACGAACACACCCTCAGCACCGAGCTGCATCATAAGAGCCGCGTCAGCCGGAGTAGCCACACCGCCTGCCGCAAAGTTCACAACCGGAAGCTTGCCGTTATCGTGAACGAATTTGACCAGCTCGAAAGGCACCTGAAGATTTTTAGCTGCCTCGAAAAGCTCATCTTCACGCATGGAAGTTAGCTTTGCAATCTCAGAATTCATCTTTCTCATATGTCTGACAGCCTGCACGATATCACCTGTACCGGGTTCACCCTTTGTACGGATCATGGAAGCTCCCTCGTTGATACGGCGGAGAGCCTCACCGAGATCTCTTGCACCACATACGAAAGGCAACTTGAAATCTCTCTTGTTGATATGGTACACATCATCAGCAGGTGAAAGCACCTCAGACTCATCAATGTAGTCAATCTCGATAGCCTCGAGCACCTGCGCCTCCACGAAGTGACCGATACGGCACTTTGCCATGACGGGGATGCTGACAGCCTCCTGAATGCCCTTAATCATTTTAGGATCGCTCATTCTTGAAACACCGCCTGCGGCTCTGATATCAGCAGGGATTCTCTCAAGCGCCATGACAGCACATGCACCGGCAGCTCGGCAATCCTGGCCTGCTCCGGAGTAGTGACATCCATGATGACACCGCCCTTGAGCATCTGTGCAAGCCCTTTGTTGAGTTCGTATTGAGTATTCTTATTGTTTTCCATTTGTTAAATCTCCTTTTGGTTTTTGCATTTGTATTTTTGCATCAATTTATATGATATGAGGGTCAAAAGGTATTTTGCCCCTTTAATCATTTATATGACGAAAGTAGTCAGGCGTGAGCAAATATGTTTAGGTGGCGCAGGCGGCGTGTACACTCTCGTGAGAGCGCATAGCGGAGCTGCTTAGATACTGTTGAATTATGCTCAAGAAAACCAGAAATGCACCGGCATGGAAGCCGGGGCAAGGAGCTATCGAGCCATGGAAGGCGAGTAGCGACGGTTTCGTCTGGCATAGGAAAACTATAAGGCATAATTCTTACAGTATCTTGGCAGCAAAGCGTAGCGAACACGAGAGTATACTCGCCACCTGCGCCGCCAGGTGCATTTGCTCATGCCAGCCATATATCATGGTTGCAATATTACGCCACATCTGGTAATATTAAAATATTCAAAATAAGGAAAATAAAAATGCCAGAAAGCGGTGAATCAAATGCTGACATACGACCTCACAAAAACAGACGGTCCACTCTACAAATGCCTGTATGAGTGCATCAAAAACGATATATCACAGGGAAAATTAAGCTCCGGGGAGAAAATGCCATCAAAACGCACCCTCGCCAAGAATCTGGGGGTTAGTACCATTACGGTTGAAAATGCATATGACCAGTTGATAGGCGAGGGCTATATGTTTGCAAGACCAAAGAGGGGCTATTTCATAGCCGATGTGTCAGATATCAGGGTAATCAAGGCACCGGTGCATAAGGAGCTTAGCATAAAGCTGCCGCCTGAGCAGGATGAAAGTATATTTGACTTCTCATCAAACAGGACAGACTCGGGTAACTTTCCGTTTTCCATATGGGCAAAGCTCATGCGAGAGACGATTTCCCTTAGGGAGCAGGAGCTTTTGTCGGTGTCGCCGTGTGGCGGAGTGAGAGAGCTTCGGGAAGCAATAGCAAGCCATCTGTCATCGTTTCGCGGTATGAATGTGGACCCGGACCAGATAATAGTCGGAGCGGGAACAGAGTATCTGTACGGACTGCTTGTGAAGCTTTTGGGTACGGACAAGGTATACTGCGTGAGGATCCGGGCTATAAGAAAATCAGCCAGATATATGAGTGCAACAATGCAAAATGCCTGCCGGTGCAGATGGATGAGCAGGGCATCAGCGTGGAGCTTATAAAGAAAGTAAACGCGCAGATAGCACATATCAGCCCGACACACCATTTCCCGACAGGAATCACCATGCCTGTGAACCGCCGCTATGAGCTTTTGGCATGGGCCAACGAGAGCAGCGACAGATACATCATAGAGGATGATTATGACAGTGAGTTTCGCATGAACGGACACCCGATACCGCCCATCCTCTCGATAGATGCGTGTGAAAAGGTCATCTATATAAATACATTTTCAAAGTCTCTCACATCCACCATCCGAATCAGCTACATGGTGCTGCCGGAGCATCTGGCAAATGAGTTTTACAGGAGGCTTTCATTTTACTCATGTACGGTATCGACCTTCGAGCAGTATACGCTGGCACGATTTATCAGCGAGGGCTATTTTGAAAAGCACATAAACAGAATGAGACTGCACTACGGCAGAAAGCGCCAGAGCGTGCTTTCGTCCATAAAAGGCTGCTTCACTGAAAAGGAATGCAGGGTAATAGAAAATGACTCCGGACTGCATTTTATCATACAGTTTGACACGAACCTTCCGGACAAAACAGTTGAAGAAAGGCTTTTGAAAAAAGGCATAAAGCTTCAGGCGATTACCCATTTCAACCTGATCAAGCCAAAGGAGGACAGGCATCAGTTTATTATCAATTACTCAAATATTGATGCAGACAGGATAATGGATGAGCTTTTAATTATTAAAGATACAATACTTTAACCAGACAGTACTTTAATAAAGCCGACTATAAAGCATATAAATAGTATATACAAATAATAAATACAAACAGTGCGAATAATTTATGTGTGTAAAAATTTGACATAGATTTTACATACATCTGATAGAGCATTTTACAAAGCATCCATATAATGTATTCTCGAAGACAAGAAATTTATTACATGTTGCAGGAGATACAAATGGAGAAAAAAATCAAAATTCAGGTTCGCGACCTGAATCTGTATTATGGCCAGAATCATGCACTGCATGGTGTCAATATGGACATAAAAGAAAACAGCGTGACAGCGCTGATCGGACCGTCAGGATGTGGTAAGTCTACATTTTTAAAGTGTATCAACAGAATGAATGATCTGGTTGACAACGTCAGAATCGAGGGAAGCATAGAGATAGATGGTGAGAATATATATGCACCATCAGTCGATACAACCGTACTTCGCAAAAAGGTCGGCATGGTTTTCCAGCAGCCAAATCCGTTCCCGATGAGCATATATGACAATATCGCATATGGCCCGAGAGTGCATGGCATCAAGGATAAAAAGATACTCGACCAGATAGTTGAGGAAAGTCTTCAGGGTGCTGCGATATTCAATGAAGTTAAAGATAGATTAAAGAAATCTGCTATGGGACTTTCGGGTGGACAGCAGCAGAGACTGTGTATTGCGAGAGCGCTTGCTGTACAGCCGGAGGTGCTTTTGATGGATGAGCCAACATCAGCGCTTGACCCTATCTCTACTTCAAAGATAGAGGAGCTCATGGAGGATTTAAAGAAAAAGTACACAGTTGTAGTTGTAACACATAACATGCAGCAGGCAGTGCGTGTGTCAGACGATACAGCCTTCTTCCTTGTGGGAGATATGGTTGAGTTTGGTGACACAAAGACAATTTTCTCATATCCACAGGACAAGAGAACAGAGGATTACATCACAGGGAGGTTTGGTTAATGAGATCGAAATTCGACGAGCAGCTTAAGAAGCTGAATGAAGAATGATGCACATGGGAAGCATGATTGAGGAGTCAATCCAGAAAGCAATCGAGGCATTTATACATCAGGATGCCGATAGCGCCAAAGCCATCATGGAGGGCGATTCAGAGATAGACAGAGAGCAGAAAAAGATAGAGAGCCTGTGCTTTGATCTGCTCATGCAGCAGCAGCCTGTAGCAAGAGACCTTAGAACAATTTCTGCAGCGATGAAGATGGTTACTGATATGGAGCGTATAGGAGACCACGCAGCCGATATCAGCGAGATGACCATTTTGATGAGCAGTGACAAGCCATACAGGGTCAATATAGAGCATGTCAAGAGCATGGCTTCAGAGACAATGCTTATGCTTATCAGGGCAATCGAGGCGTATGTTGAGAAGAACAATGACAAGGCTCGCATAGTGATGAAGCAGGATGATGTGGTTGATGATCTTTTTGATAAGGTAAAGGCTGAGCTTATTGATTTCATCAGGGAACATCCGGAGGATGGTGAGCAGGCAGAGGATCTTCTCATGGTTGCAAAATACTTCGAGCGTATTGGAGACCATGCGACAAATATTGCTGAGTGGGTTGAGTTTGCGCTTGATGATAAGGTTCGCAAATCATATTTAATCTTTATGCTGAAAAATTAAATCATAGTTATATACAGACAAAATTGATACAGACGATGGATTTTACATAAATTTTACATAAAACCATCGTCTGTTTTACATTAGTAATGTATAATCGAAAGTAAAAAGCAGGTAAAAATTTTACATAAGATTTTTTGAAATGGAGAAAGCTATGGCACTTATTTATATTGTAGAGGACGACGAGAGCATACGTGAGATAGAGAGTATTGCTTTAAAAAACAGTAATTACATAGTCAGTGCATTTGAAAATGCAAAGGAATTTTACAAGAAGCTGGATGAACTCGTACCGGACCTTATACTGCTTGATGTGATGCTTCCGGATGAGAGCGGCTACGATATCGTGAGAAAGCTCAGAAAACGTCCGGCCACACAGGATATTCCTATTATAATGGTCACAGCCAAGACAACAGAGATGGATATGATAAAAGGGTTTGACGGAGGCGCAGATGATTACATCAAAAAGCCTTTCTCAATCATGGAGCTTATCACAAGAGTAAAGGCACTGCTTAGGAGAACAGCGAAGGAGGAGCCGAAGCTTTTAAAGCTGGATGATCTGGTGATTGACCATGAGCGCCATGTGGTTACAGTGAACAATGAGCCGGTTGACCTTACATACAAGGAGTACGAGCTTTTAAGGCTTCTGATGGGCAGTCAGGGAATAGTCATGACCAGGGAGGTCATCATGAGAAGCGTCTGGGATACTGACTTTGAGGGCGAGACACGTACAGTGGACATGCACATAAAGACACTCCGCCATAAGCTGGGTGACTATGGCAGCAGGATAAAGACAGTCAGAAATGTGGGCTATGTTATAGAATAATAGCTGTTATAATGATTTCTAATATACATAAGCGGAGCGTACAGCATGAAAAAGAAGATTAATTACTATCTGGTAGCAACAGCACTTTTTGTAGCAATTGCCACTATGGTTTCCATGACAGTAATCAACTATTACCTCTTTCAGAAGCAGGTAAAGGAAGACCTGCAGGTCATGGCAGAGACAATAGAAAGCACCGGAATACTAAAACAGAATATAAATGAAATTCCGCAGATTGACGTGGAGGGTATTCGTGTCACCTGGATTGACAAGGACGGCACAGTGCTGTATGACAATCAAAATAATGTGAAAAAACTTGAAAATCATGCAATAGACCGGAAGTTGAATCAGCATTTGATAAAGGTACGGGAGACAGCGTGAGAACATCAGCCACCATGAACAGCAATACCTTCTATCATGCCATAAAGCTCAATGATGGAACGGTACTGCGTGTCTCTATTGCAGCGAGAAGTATCTGGAACATGTTTGCAAGCAGTATACCTGCCATGCTTATAGTGACGGTTATAATAGTAGGAATATGTGTGGTTCTCGCAAAGAGCCTGACCAGAAAGCTCATGAAGCCAATCGAGACACTCGCAGGCAACCTGGAGCAGGCCTCTGTCATCGAGAAAAAGACAGAGTACAAGGAACTCGTGCCGTTCATGAATGCGATAAGGATACAGCATGAGGGCGTGCTTGCCGCGGCAAAGAGCAGACAGGACTTCACAGCCAATGTGTCACACGAGCTAAAGACTCCGCTCACAGCCATCTCCGGCTACGCAGAGCTCATAGAAAACGGCATGGTCGAAAAGGAGCAGCAGATTCATTTTGCCACTGAAATCAGAAGAAATGCACAGCGCCTGCTTTCCTTGATCAATGATATCATAAAGCTCTCGGAGCTTGATTCCAGCGAGGCGCAGCAGGGCTTTGAGCAGCTTGATCTGTACGGTCTGGTCAAGGACTGCATGGAAAATCTACAGGTGAATGCCGAGCAGAGAAAAGTAGCACTCAATTTTGACGGCACCGACTGTATGGTACGAGGCAACAGGCAGCTTCTCACGGAGCTCGTTGAGAATCTCTGCCAGAATGCTATCCGCTACAACAATGAGGGCGGCACCGTAAATGTGACGGTACACAAGCTAGGTGGCAAGACCGTTCTCACGGTCGAGGACAACGGCATAGGCATCCCAAAGGACCAGCAGGAGCGCGTCTTTGAGCGCTTCTACAGAGTGGACAAGAGCCGCTCGAAGGAGACCGGCGGCACAGGCCTTGGGCTTGCGATAGTAAAACATATAGTGGAGCTGCATGATGCAGGGCTGACGCTCGACAGCGAGGTGGGGCGTGGCACAACAATAAAAGGTGGAGTTTTAGCTCCGCCTTTTTACGTGAAGAGAGGGACACACGCACCTGGCAGCGAGACGCACACCGTACTCCCGCGTGAGCTACGCTTCGTGTCTAAGAGTCTGTAGGAATTATGCTTTTTAGGTTTTCGATGCCCGACAACCGCTTTTATGCACCATCGTGGTGCATAACGCCTTGCCCAGCCGTCCATGGCTTGGCATTTCTGTTTATTGAGGCATAATTCAACAGACTCTAAGACACTTCGCTATGCGCTCCAGCGGGAGTACGATGTACATCCCACTGCCCGGTGCTTACGTCCCCCGCGCCATACCGGCCCCACATATTTCAGCCCGTAGTAATAAGAAAACCGGGCACACAAGCTCTTGCAAAATCGTGGCGCAGTGTTTATAATAATTTGTTAGCAGTGAAAACAAGGCAAAACCAGGAGGAACAGCCATGTATCAGGAAATATCAAAATTACTTATGTACGGAGATTTACCTCAGGACGAGATACTTTATAAATTGGGCCAGCTCTTTGAGCAGTTTGAGGTGGGCGAGTACAACAAGACAGAGCTTGTGCGCGACATCAATACACAGGTCAAGAGAATCCTAAAGGTAGCGACAGACTATGGTTTTGATGACAATCTGTGGCATAACTATCTCACTTTCTTCCTTATGATGAGTGAGAATCCGTTTCCATCACCTGTGAGAAGGTCGGAGCCAGTGATGGCAGCGTAAACGGGCTTGTGGCAAACGATTTCAGGATTTTTAAGAAGCTTTTCGATTATGATTTCAAGCCAATCGAGTCAGCACTCGGAATAGACTGCTTCACACAGATCAGCAATTATAAGGCCATTGTGAAAAAGGACTTATGTACAATCACAATGTCAGCGAGAAGGTAAGGGCGCTGAGCAAGAAGCTTGAGGCAGCTAAGGACGAGCAGGAGTTCTTTGATGTGGTAACAGGCTTTTACAAGGCATACGGAGTCGGCATGTTTGGGCTCAACAAGGCATTCAGGATTGAGGAGCATCTGGACGGGGGCTTCTCCTTCATGCCAATCAACAATATGGATGCGGTCATGCTCGATGACTGATCGGTTATGAAATCCAGAAGAAAAAGCTCACAGACAATACAGAAGCGTTTGTACAGGGCAAAAAGGCCAACAATGTGCTGCTTTTCGGAGACAGCGGAACCGGAAAATCAACAAGCATCAAGGCTATTGTCAATCAGTATTATGATGACGGACTGCGCATGATTGAGATATACAAGCATCAGTTTAAATATCTGTCAAAAATTATCGCAGCAATCAAAAACAGAAACTACAGATTTATCATATATATGGATGACCTCTCATTCGAGGAGCATGAGATTGAGTACAAGTTCCTAAAGGCAGTTATCGAGGGCGGCGTGGAGACAAAGCCTGACAACATACTGATTTATGCAACCTCTAACCGCCGTCACCTGATCAAGGAGACATGGAATGACCGCAATGACCAGGACAACAGCAATGACAAGCACCACTCAGATACAGTTGAGGAGAAGCTGTCACTTGTAAACCGTTTTGGTGTGACAATCAGCTACTCAAAGCCATCGCAGAAGGAGTTCTTCAACATCGTAACAGAGCTTGCGAGAAAGAGCGGCTGCACACTTTCAGACGAGGAGCTGTGCAGGGAGGCAAACAAGTGGGAACTCAGCCACGGTGGTATTTCAGGACGTACTGCAACACAGTTTGTCAACTACATTATGGCTAGCAATTAAGCAGCAGGCATAAGCATGAAAGGATAGTATATGCTCTACCAGATAAGTAATGGCGCTGTCGCATTTGGCGAGACGTCATTTTGCATAGTATAGATTTTGAAATCAGAAACACAGAAAAGATAGCGATAGTCGGCAGAAACGGCTGTGGCAAGACAACACTTTTAAAGCTCATTTCAGGCGAGGTTGAGATGGAAAAGCTCGACAGCGATGAGAGCGCCTTTATTGCAAAGGCAGGAAATCCGGAGATAGGGTATCTGAAGCAGATTGCGTTTGATGATCCTGATGTGACACTCGAGCAGGAGGTGCGTAAATGCTTCGTGAAAATGGACGAGCGAAAGGCAGAGCTTGCGCGCGCGGCGGCAGAGCTCGAGCATGATTATTCCGATGAAAAGGTAGCCAGATATACCGCGATGGAGGAGGCCTTCAAGGATGATGGCGGCTACTATTATGAGAAGGAATATGAGGTCATGATCCGCAAGTTCGGCTTCTCAGATGATGAGCGTAAAAAGCCAATCCGTGACTTTTCCGGAGGGCAGCAGACCAAGATAGCATTCATAAAGCTGCTTTTGTCAAAGCCTGACATACTGCTTTTGGACGAGCCGACCAACCACCTCGATGTCACGACGATTGAGTGGCTTGAGGGCTATCTGAAGTCGTACCCGAAGGCAGTGGTTGTCGTATCCCATGACCGTATGTTTCTCGACAATGTGGTAGATGTGGTGTACGAGATAGAGTACGGCACAGCAAGGCGCTATCCGGCAATTATACCAATTTTATCGCCCGCAAAAAGGAAAACTACGACAAGCAGATGAAGGATCACATCGCCCAGCAGAAGGAGATAGAGCGTTTGCAGCGTATGGTTACGCGCTTCAAGGGCAAGCCGACCAAGACATCCATGGCGCAGTCAAAGCAGAAGGCTATCGACCGCATGGTGATTATCGAGGCGCCGGACAAGTACGACAACAAGACCTTCCATGCCAATTTCCAGCCCGAAAAGGAGACCGGAAACGATGTGCTTTATACATCAGAGCTTGCAATCGGCTATGACCATCCGCTCTCCGTAGTGTCGCTTGATTTGAAAAGAGGCGAAAAGCTTGGCATACTCGGCGGAAATGGACTTGGAAAATCGACATTTTTAAAGACTATCGTGGGTAAGATCCCTGCGCTTTCAGGCGAGTACCGCTTTGGAACCAACGTGCAGATAGGATATTTCGACCAGCAGATGGCCGTGTATACAAGCAACAAGACTGTGCTCGATGATTTTTGGGATGAGTATCCGAATCTCACGGAAACCGAGGCCAGAAATGCACTCGGAGCCTTCCTTTTTTCAGGGGAGGACGTGTTCAAGAACGTAAATATGCTCTCAGGAGGAGAAAAGGTCAGACTGGCGCTTTGCAAGATTTTAAAGACCAGACCGAACGTGCTCGTGCTCGATGAGCCAACTAACCATATGGATATCGTGGGCAAGGAAACGCTCGAGAGCATGCTTAAGGACTACAAGGGCACACTGATTTTTGTATCACACGACAGATATTTTGTGAAAAAGGTAGCCACACAGCTGCTTGTGTTTGAGGATGGCACGACCAATCTCTATCAGTTTGGCTATGAGCAGTATCAGGAAAAGCTCGATCGTGAGGCAGAGGAAAGCAAAAATGTATACAGAGGCAATGCAATATTTGGCGGTGCGATAAGCCAGAACGGCAGCAGTCAGACAGGCAGTGATGCAAACCGGAGCACGTCACAAACCGCTGCAGCAGGTAATGTGGGCGAAAGCACCAATGCAAATAGCGCAGCCCAGGCAGGCGGCATGCTGTCTCATCAACCGGCAAGGCATACTACAACCCGGGCAAGGAGCGCTCAAAGATACAAAAAAAGGTCAAAAAGGCCGAGGAGGACCTGGCGGTCAAGGAAGCAAAGCTCGATGAGCTCAAGGCTGAGCTCATGAAGCCGGAGTATCAGTCAAGCTACTCAAAGCTCACGGAAATCCAGAACGAAATAGACGCTCTCGAGGAAGAAATCCTTATTGATATGGAGGCGTGGGAGGAGCTTTCCTCTCAGCTTGAGGCACTGGGATAGGTTAGATGCGCTGTGGTAGCTTAGAAACGTTGTGATAGCTTAGATGTGCTGTTGTAGTTGAGAAATGTTGCGATAGTGTATAAAAAATCACTCGACTTGATGTTTTTTATTCTGATGAAATCCCTAATCATAGCGAAATCAAGCGATTTCGCGAAAAACCGTAAATAAACCCTTGATTATTTATATAAATTGCATAAAAATGATTGATGAAAACGAAATTTATGGTATAATATTTACATGATACAGACAACGTATCAAATAAACGATAAAGGGGTTGGACATCATGAGAATAACAATTTCAGGAAAAAACATCGAATTAACAGAGGGGCTTAAGCAGGCAGTAGAGGAGAAGCTGTCAAAGCTGGAGAAGTTTTTTAAACCGGACACAGACGTATACGTTACACTCAGCGTAGAAAAGGATAGACAGAAAATCGAGGTTACTATCCCGGCAAAGGGACATGTTATCCGTTCAGAGCAGGTCAGCAATGATATGTACGTATCAATTGATCTCGTAGAGGAAGTAATCGAGAGACAGCTTCGCAAATACAGAACCAAGATTTCCGCAAAGAAGTATGCACCGGCGATATTCCAGGATGATTTCGTGGAGGCAGACGATGCAGAGGACGAGGAAATCAAGATTGTCCGTACAAAGAGATTTGGTATGAAGCCTATGTATCCTGAGGATGCATGCATCCAGATGGAGCTCTCAGGCCACGATTTCTTCGTATTCAGAAATGCAGAGAATGACGAAGTAAATGTAGTCTACAAGAGAAAAGGACATACATACGGACTTATCGAACCGGAATGTTAGACTCTTGTTTTTCATCATAATTTAACCTTTCTTTCATCGAAAACCGGCAGCCGTTGGCTGCCGGTTTTTTATATTAACCATTTATATAAATTTTAAAAAATGAAATAATTAGAACAAAAACCTCAAAATATAGTACAAATTTATCATTACAAAAATTCTGATATAAAAAGAGCAATATTAAACAAAAACCAACTGAATTAAACCCAAACCCATGTCATATTTTGTCGAAAACTGCTAATCACCTATCAATATTAAATCTTCTAATAGAAATCTTCAAAATACAAGCGCGTAACGCGCCTAGAATATTGATATATTATATGGAAAAATGAATCCACCAACAAAGAGTGAAATTTCGCAAAAGCGACAAAATTTCAAAAGAAAGACAAAAAAAGAAGTTCTACGAAAAAAATAATCGATGGAGGGATGAAATATTTGGGAAGAATTTATTATGAACAGAAAGGACTTATTAACCTCGATGATATCGTAGATATATTTATTGAGGTGGGAAATATACACAATTACCTGGAAAATGCAGCCTTGCGGATTTTGCTTTTTGGCAATCCTGAGCTGAATTTTTATCAGTGCCGATTATTAGTATTGAAGTACGGAGAATCACTTTCACAGGATGATTTGCACGGGCGGATGGTATTTATGAGAATGATACAGCTGCTGGAAGCTAACACAGTTTAAAATAAAATGAGAATTTCTTTTTTGACAGGGCAACCGGTCTTTCTTTTTTGCACAAATGGTGTTATAATTTTGAAGAAATTATGTTGATTACTCATAGCTTTAAAAAAGAAGCATTGCATTGTGTTTAATTAAACCAAAGCATGATAATTCAATCAAAGAAAAGAGGACAAAAATGAACATCGTAGTAACTTGCCGGAGGGCTCAGCACAGAGAGAGATGTTTCCTTCAAGACAGGAAGCATGGTAGCTAAGGCGCTCAAAGAGAACGGCCACAAAGTTATATTATTGGATGTATTTATGGGATATAGTGACAGGGAGGAGGACCTGACAGGTATATTTGACCGCGCGGACGAGATAAGCGTGCAGGTCAGCGATATTCCGACAGAGGCACCTGACCTCGCAAAGGTAAAGGCTTCCAGAAAGGACCAGTCACCTTGCTTCTTCGGACCAAATGTCATCAAGATGTGTCAGATGGCAGACATTGTTTTCATGGCACTCCACGGAGAAAACGGAGAGAACGGAAAGATACAGGCAGCATTTGACCTCTTCGGTGTCAAATATACAGGCAGCGATTATTTAAGCTCAGCCATCGCCATGAACAAGGAGACATCAAAGCAGTTCTTCCTTGCAAACGGTATACCTACTCCAAAGGGTATTTCCATGACAAGAGCGACCAGACAGGACGATATCACAAAGCTTGACCTGACACTTCCATGCGTGGTAAAGCCATGCTGCGGCGGTTCAAGCATCGGTGTCACCATCGTTAGGGATGCGGCCGAGTTCAAGGCGGCACTTGACGATGCCTTCAAGTGGGAAAATGAGCTGGTTATCGAGGAATTTGTGCAGGGCAGGGAGTTCTCTGTCGGCGTTATCGAGGGAAAGGCTCTTCCTATTATAGAGATTGCACCGAAGGAGGGCTTCTACGATTATAAGAACAAATACAAGGCGGGCAGTACAGTAGAAACATGTCCGGCCGAGCTTCCTGAGCAGGTGACAAAGGATATGCAGCACTATGCCGAGGAGGTTGCGCGTGTTATCGGGCTTGACACATATTCACGCTCAGACTTTTTGCTCAACGACAAAAATGAGATGTTCTGCCTCGAGGCAAACACACTGCCGGGCATGACTCCGACCAGTCTTCTGCCACAGGAGGCAGCGGTTATCGGTATGAGCTTTAATCAGCTCTGTGAGCATCTGATTGACATATCTTTGAAAAAATATGAGGTGTAGCATGTCGGATAAGTACATGAAGAATCTTACATTTGCAAATATCGCAAAGGCCTGCGAGGGCACATACATAGGCGATGAGACACTGCTTGATACGACAATCACCGGCGCCGTCATAGACAGCAGACAGGTGAAGGAGGGCTATCTTTTTATCCCGATAAAGGGAGAAAGGGTGGACGGACACAAATTCATTCCGACTGTGTTTGAGCAGGGGGCGGCAATTGTGCTCTCTGAGCATGAGCTGACGGATCCGGCAGGCCCATATGTGCTTGTTGAATCAACCACCGATGCCATGAAAAAGCTTGCGGCCTTTTACAGAAAAAGCTTGATATCAAGGTGGTGGGCATCACCGGAAGTGTCGGCAAGACCAGCACCAAGGAGATGATATCATCAGTCCTTGAGCAGAAATACAGCGTCCACAAGACCGCAGGCAATTTCAACAACGAGATTGGCCTGCCACTCACTATTTTCGGAATCAGGGAAAGCCATCAGGTAGCGGTGCTTGAGATGGGCATATCTGATTTTGGCGAGATGCACAGACTTTCTACTATGTCTTGCCCGGATGTTATGGTCATCACCAATATCGCTACTGCCATCTGGAGTTTTTGGGTGACAGGGATGGTGTGCTTAAAGCAAAGACAGAGTGCTTTGAGCATATGATGCCGGATGCGGTCGCAGTGCTGAATGCAGATGACGACAAGCTGGCCACAGTGCAGACGGTAAATGGAAAGCCTGCCATATACTATGGCAAGGAATCAGCTTCAGACGTTCATAAATCAGTATATACCACAAATATTGAAAACCTGGGCTTCGACGGCATGAAGGCTCATTTTGTCACCCCGGAGGGTGAGTTTGATGCACACATCCACATCCCGGGTGAGCACAATGTATACAATGCCATGGCGGCAGCAGCTGTCGGATTGCAGCTTGGCCTCACAATAGCTGAGATAAAATCAGGAATCGAGAAAGCAGAGACAATCGCAGGTCGTACCAATTTCATCAAAACGCATGGCATGACAGTGATAGATGACTGCTACAATGCAAACCCAGTATCCTTGAAATCCTCTATCGAGGTGCTTTCACATGCAAAGGGCAGGACAATAGCAGTGCTTGGCGACATGGGCGAGCTGGGAAGCGATGAGAAAAAGCTGCACCATGAGGTAGGCGAAGCAGTTGGAGAGAATCATATCCATACACTTTTTGCCGCAGGAGAGCTTGCAAAGGAATATGCAGCCGGAGCCGCAGAGAAATCGTCCGATGTAGACATCCACTATTTCGAGGATAGGGAGACCATGACACAGGAGCTTCTTTCATATGTGAAGGAGGGCGACACCATACTGGTGAAGGCATCGCACTTCATGGAGTTTCCGAAGGTAGTCGAGGCTCTGAGTAAGTAAAATTAGGTAAAATCAATCGGGTGGAAATTAATTCGATATTTAATAATTACGAGGAATGGATATTCTCCAAGCCTCATAATATTATAAAAGAAAGAGAGAAAAATAATGGCACAGAATCCAATCGTAACAATCACAATGGAAAACGGCGATGTAATCAAGGCGGAGCTTTATCCGGAAATCGCACCAAACACAGTAAACAACTTTATCAGCTTAATCAATCACAACTTCTATGACGGAGTATGCTTCCACCGCGTAATCAAGGGCTTCATGCTCCAGGGCGGAGATCCTGACGGAAACGGTACAGGCGGCCCAGGCTATGAAATCAAGGGCGAGTTCACACACAACGGCTTCAAAAATGACTTAAAGCACACAGCCGGTGTACTTTCAATGGCACGTACCATGATACCTGACTCAGCAGGCAGCCAGTTCTTCATCATGCATCAGGATGCACCACATCTCGACGGTGAGTATGCGGCATTCGGCAAAGTAATCGAGGGCATGGATGTGGTAAACAAGATCGCAGAGGTGCGCACAGACTACATGGACAAACCACTTGAGGCCCAGGTCATGAAGACAGTAACAGTTGAGACCTTCGGAGTGGACTATCCGGAGCCGGAGACAGTTTAATGATAATAATTATCGATGAGGCAAGCGCAAAACTTGCCTCTTTTTACTATCATGCGAGATATTTAAGCCACAGTGGAAGCATGCAGTAGAGATGACATCTGCTCCCGCCGACTACATCTGGATAGTATCAAACAGGCAGCAGAAGCAAATAGCTGACTCACTTGGCATAGCATCAGTAGGAGAACCGCAGTGTGGTACGCGCTATGCAGTGGAGAGCCTTGCAGAATTAGATATTGAGTATCTGGAGCGGGTGCGCAGGCGGTATAATCACATCCCGTGGGACATCGGCGAGACAGACAGGTGTCTGATACGTGAGCTGTCCCTGTCAGACCTTCCTGCGCTCTATGAGCTCTATGACAAGCCCGGCATGACAGACTTTGTGGAACCGCTTTACGACTACGAGACAGAGCTTGAATACCAGAAGGCATATATAGAGAACATGTATGGCTTTTACGAGTATGGCATGTGGCTTGTATTTTCTAAAGAAACAGGGAAGCTGATAGGACGGGCAGGGCTTGAGCACAATGAAATGGGCTATATGATAGCGCCGGAATTATGGAACCAAGGCTATGCCACGGAGGTGTGCCGCTTCATCATAGAATACGCGCGCAAAAACACAGACTTTGAAGAACTTTACTGCCGGATAGATGAGAGAAATACGGCATCGGTTCGCCTTGCCAAAAAGCTTGGATTTACAAATAGCGGGAATGTGGATGATGATATAAACGCTTCTATATATAGAAAAAATATAAAAAACAATGAAAAACATTGAAAAATATACAATTAGGCAATAAAATATAAACATAGTTTAACGATTTGGAGGACGAAAAAATGAAGAAATATGCATACGGAGTAGATATAGGTGGAACAACTGTAAAGATAGGCTTTTTTGAGACCACAGGAAAGCTTGTCGATACATGGGAGATCCTACACGCACAGAGAATTCAGGCGAGCTCATTCTGCCTGATATCGCAGCATCCATCAAGGAGAATAACGAGAAGCACGGCATCGAGATGGGTGACATCGAGGGTATAGGCATGGGAGTGCCGGGACCTGTAAAGGATGACGGAACAGTATTGAAGTGTGTCAACCTCGGCTGGGGTGTGTTCAACGTGGCACAGTCACTCTCAGTACTGTGCGGCGGTATCAAGGTAAAGGCCGGAAATGATGCCAACGTAGCTGCACTCGGTGAGATGTGGCAGGGCGGTGGAAAGGGCCATCAGGATGTAGTCATGATCACACTCGGCACAGGTGTAGGCGGAGGAATCATCCGCGAGGGCAGAATCGTAGCCGGAGTAAACGGAGCAGGCGGAGAGATAGGACATATGCCTATGGTAGATGATGAGTCAGAGTGCTGTGGCTGTGGCAAGAAGGGCTGCTTAGAGCAGTATGCATCAGCAAACGGACTTGTAAGAGTGGCAGAGAGATACATTGCAGCACACAGGGATGTGGCAACAAAGCTTGATTTAAATGCAGGCTTCACAGCAAGGATGTATGCGATGCGGCAAAGGCAGGAGATGCAGCGGGCATTGCGGCTGTAGAGCAGTCTATGAAGCTTCTCGGCAAGGCAATGGCAGCAGTAGCATGCGTCATGGATCCTGAGGTATTTGTTGTAGGCGGAGGCCTCTCAAAGGCAGGCAGCATCATCATCGATACAGCAGCAAAGTACTATAAAGAGTATGCTTTCCATGCAAGCCGCGAGACAGAGATCAAGCTTGCCACACTCGGCAACTCAGCCGGCATGTATGGCGGAGTAAAGATGGTTATCGGCTAACAACATAAGATTGCAATTTTTAAAGAAATAAAATATAATGGCTACTAAAGATACACTACAATCGAGGTGAGACTATTGGCAGATTACTCAACAGAAGAATTAGAAAAAATAGCGGACAAATTTCGCTCAGACACCAGCGGCATAAGGGGAACAAAGGATTTTACGAGCCCAGAGGAGCTTTACGATGAGCTTAAAAAGGAAATCAAAAAGTACCATCCGTCGGATGACACGAGCCTTGTGGACAAAGCCTACAGGGTAGCTTATGATGCTCATAAGGGTCAGGCGCGTAAGTCAGGAGAGCCTTATATCATACATCCGCTTTGTGTTGCCATAATACTCGCCGAGCTCGAGCTGGATAAGGAAACCATTGCAGCAGGACTGCTCCATGATGTGCTGGAAGACACCATCATGACCATGGATGAGATGCGTGCGGAGTTTGGAGACGATGTCGCACATCTGGTGGATGGTGTCACGAAGTTAAAGCACCTGCATCTGACAGACAGCACCAAGGATCCGAAGGATAAGAATGCGGACAGGCTTGAGATGCAGGCTGAGAATCTGCGCAAGATGTTTCTCGCCATGGCGAAGGATATCAGGGTCATCCTCATAAAGCTGGCAGACAGACTGCACAATATGCGTACACTCAAGTACCAGTCCAAGGAGGCACAGCAGCGTATCGCCAGAGAGACACAGGATATCTACTGCCCTATCGCACAGCGACTTGGTATCAGCAAGATAAAGATAGAGCTCGAGGACCTTTGTATGAAGTACCTCTATACGGATGCCTACTACGATCTGGTAGAGAAAGTAGCCCTCAGAAAGACAGAACGTGACACCTACATCCAGGGCCTGGTAAACGATGTCAAGAAGTATGTTTCGGATGCCGGCATCAAGGCTGAGATATACGGCAGGGCAAAGCATTTCTTCAGTATATATAAGAAGATGGTCAATCAGGACAAGACTATAGACCAGATATATGACCTCTTTGCCATCAGGATTCTGGTGGATACCATACCGGACTGCTACGCAGTACTAGGTATTATACATGAGAAGTATAAGCCTATACCGGGCCGTTTCAAGGACTATATTGCCATGCCGAAGCAGAACATGTACCAGTCGCTTCACACGACACTCATAGGCCCGAGCGGACAGCCGTTTGAGATACAGATACGTACCTATGAGATGCATCGTACAGCTGAGTACGGTATCGCAGCGCACTGGAAGTACAAGGAAGCAAACAACGGCAATGCCACTACCACCACTGTCACAGAGGAGGAGAAGCTCAGCTGCTGCGCCAGATACTCGAGTGGCAGCAGGACATGTCGGATAATAAGGAGTTTATGACTTTATTAAAGAGTGATTTAAATTTATTCTCCGACAATGTATTTGCATTCACACCGTCCGGCGATGTAAAGAATCTGCCAAAGGGTTCCACACCTATAGACTTTGCCTACAGCATACACTCTGCGGTCGGCAACAAGATGGTCGGTGCCAAGGTAAACGGCAAGCTGGTGCCGATAGACTATGTCATCAAAAACGGTGACCAGATAGAAATAATCACCTCACAGAACTCCAAGGGACCAAGCCGTGACTGGCTCAAGGTCGTAAAGAGCACACAGGCCAAGAACAAGATCAACCAGTGGTTCAGAAGTGAGCTCAAGGAGGAGAATATACAGCACGGCAAGGATCTGATAGCAGCCTATGCAAGGCAAAGGTATCAACTTTGCTGAGATCAATAAGCCTGAGTATCAGGAGAAAATACGCCGCAAATACGGCTTCCACGACTGGAACTCATGCCTTGCAACCGTCGGCCACGGCGGACTCAAGGAGAGCCAGATAGTCAACAGGATGTACGACGAGTACAAGAAGGATCATGTGGTGCCGGTGACAGATGCAGATGTGCTTGGCAGCATCGCAGAAAAGCAGCAGGCGGCAGCAGGCACACAGCCGGAGCACAAGTCAAAGAGCGGCATTGTGGTACACGGACTCTATGACGTGGCTGTGCACTTCTCGAAGTGCTGCAATCCTGTTCCGGGAGATGAAATCGTGGGCTTTGTCACGAGAGGACGAGGCATCTCCATCCACAGGACAGACTGTGTGAATATCATCAATCTGTCCAAGATAGAAAAGGACAGGCTCATAGAAGCAGAGTGGCAGGATACAGCCTCATGGACAACGGTGCCGAGTATCAGGCAGACTTAAAGATATTCTGTCATGACAGGCCGGGACTGCTCGTAGATATCACAAAGATATTTACCGAGAAGGAAATCAATATCAGTGGTATACAGTCCAAGACCAGCAAGCAGGGTATCGCTACAATCGAGGTATTTTTTAATATCAAAGGCAGGGACCAGATAAAGGTTCTAGTGGAGAAGCTCAGACAGATAGAAAGTGTAATAGACGTAGAGAGGACCACCGGCTAAATCCCGGTGGTTCTTGCGTGAAGCATAACATATAACAGACAAGGAGTACACTCATATGGTAAATATGAAGATAGACCACTTCGTAGTGGGACCGGTGCAGACCAACTGCTACTTTGTCACCAATATAAAGACAAAGGAAATGATAATAATAGACCCGGGCGCGTGTGCTAAACAGCTCGCCAAAAAAGTGGACGAATCAGGCGCAAAGCCTGTAGCAATACTGCTCACACACGGACACTTTGACCACGCCACGGATGCAAAGCCGCTCGCAGACCGCTACGGCATCAAGATATATATCCATGAGGCAGACAAAGCCACACTCGATGACCCGCAGCTCAATGTCAGCTACATGATGGGGCAGTCAAAGACCTTTTATGCAGATGTATTTTTGAAGGATAAGCAGGAACTTGACATCGCAGGCTTTCACATAGTAGTGCTTCACACACCGGGGCATACACCGGGCGGCTGCTGCTATTATTTCCCGTATGAGGACGTGATCTTTACAGGAGATTCGCTGTTTTGCGGCTCAATCGGACGTACGGATTTCAAGGGCGGCAGCATGTCAGACCTTGTGCGCACGGTGAAGGAAAAAATCATGACACTGCCTGAGCATACAGAGGTGTACCCGGGCCACAACGACACAACAACCATAGAAAACGAGAGGATGTATAACCCTTACTTATGATAGTAGTAGTATTTAATAAACCGGATTTTGAATATGATGTGCACTCACTGCTCAAGGAGTTCTTCCCTCAGGAGGATGTGCAGATGTACTATAGTTGCTCACCTGATGAGGTGGAGGGGAAAAACTTAGCCTGTACACACCACGAGATGACAGATGATGGCGTAAAGGAATTTGCGGATGCCTCACAGCTATTTAAGATAGACTATGTGGGTGATGAGATTGCGGTGGAGTGGACGCTGAATAGAGCCGGCGGAAATAATTCCATGACAGATGATATGCAGCAAACTGACGAAAGTGACATAAAAACAGCCGGAGAAAGTATCTGCACAAAAATATCCGTGACCGGCGCAGACCGCAAGGAGACCAAAAACCGTCTCAAGCTCGCCCTGTATTCCATGATAGAAAAGGGCACAGGAAAGAGCCTTCCGTGGGGCACACTCTCAGGTATCAGACCGACCAAGATAGCCATGAAGTGCATAGAGGACGGCATGAGCGATAAGGAAACCTACGACTATCTGAAGGAAACCTATCTCGCAAGTGATGAGAAAATCGACCTCTCAATAGGTATAGCAAAGCGCGAGAAGGCACTGCTTGACAAGGTGGACTATGACAACGGCTACAGCCTGTACATAGGCATACCATTCTGCCCGAGTACCTGTGCATACTGCTCGTTTACATCATACCCGCTCGGCGTGTGGAAAAACCGCGTAGACGATTACCTCGATGCGCTCGAGAAGGAGATAGACTACACGGCGCAGAAGTTCTACCACAAAAAGCTAAACTCAATCTACATAGGAGGCGGTACACCGACCACACTAAGCCCTGCACAGCTTGACAGGCTTATCAGAAAAATCAAATGCAGCTTTGATTTAAAGGACTGCCTGGAATTTACGGTGGAGGCAGGCAGACCGGACTCCATCACGAGAGAAAAGCTCATGGCACTAAAGAAAAACGGCATCAGCGTATATCAGTCAATCCACAGACTATGAAGCAGCAGACACTGGATATAATAGGAAGACACCACACGGTAGACGATACGATAAATAGCTTCAAGCTCGCACGTGAGCTGGGTTTTGATAATATAAACATGGACCTCATCATGGGACTTCCCGAGGAGACGCTCGATGATGTAAGGCACACAATGGAGCTGGTGAAGGAGCTGGCACCTGACAACGTCACCATCCATTCACTCGCAGTAAAGCGAGCTGCAAGACTCACCATCTTCAAGGATCGCTACAGCGATATGCAGATGGCCAACACTCAGGAGCATATGGATCTCTGCGCAGCCTACTGTAAGCAGATGGGGCTTGAGCCATACTACCTCTACAGGCAGAAGGGCATGGCAGGCAACATGGAGAACGTGGGCTATGCAGCAAAGGGCAAGGCCGGTGTATACAACATATTGATAATGGAGGAAAAGCAGACCATCGTGGCCTGCGGAGCCGGAGCAAGCACCAAGCGCGTCTGGCCCGTACCGAATCCGGATGGCACACACCGCATCGACAGATGCGAGAATGTCAAGGATGTAGGGCAGTATATCGCAAGGATTGATGAGATGATAGAGAGGAAGCAGAGGCTGTTTGACTAAAAGTTGATGGTAAAAATTAATGGAAAATCAAAAATTAGATACAATTATATTCCGGAAAACAGCATTATCAAAGGATGAGTTGAATCGTATATATAAATATAGAAACAATAAGATTATACAATGGGTTTTCCTATTAGCGGTAGTCTTATTGCTGTTAGTAATAATGATATCTTATTTGACAAAAGAGTTTATGAATAGTCTTTCTATAGATATAATTTGGGATATATTATTTGTAGTATTATTTATATATATAGCCATACTTTGTATGAAAAATATCAGAAAATTGAGAAATATTAAAATTGATTCGCTTAGTGTACGAAGAGCTGTAATTACAGAAAAGCAGTCTGTGAAAAGCAAAGATTTAATTAATAGGTCAAGAAATAGATTTGTGGCTGCAAAAATTGATGATACTATAAGGGTTATTGTTCTGTAATGTAATTAATCTTAACTTTGAACTATAATTAAGAAAAGCAAGCAATATTCATGCACGGTGAAAGAGCTCGCTTGAAGTGAATTTTTATGCAATTTTACCACTTCACCGCATTGAAATTTAATGTTTTTTTTATAAAATATGCAAAATATGACAAAAAGTACTGGACAAAATGTACTATATAGGGTAAAATGCATATATGCAATCAAGCAGCACATTTGAAGGTTGTGCAGATAGTATTGGGCATATTTTACGAATTGGGGGGATTTTTCATGAGAATATATCATGCTAAGGATTATGCAGATATGAGCAGAAAGGCTGCAAATATCGTATCGGCACAGGTGATTATGAAGCCTAATTGTGTATTGGGACTGGCTACAGGCTCTACACCTATCGGTTTATATAAGCAGCTCGTTGAGTGGTTCAAGAAGGGGGATTTGGACTTCTCAGAGGTTATGACGGTGAATCTTGATGAGTACAAGGGACTAAGCCGTGAGAATGACCAGAGCTATTATTATTTTATGCATCAGAATTTGTTTGATCATGTGAATATTCCGATTGAGAATACTCACCTGCCAAACGGCATGGAGCCGGATTCACAGAAGGAGTGCAAGCGCTATACAGAGTTGATTCAGTCTCTTGGCGGTGTTGATTTGCAGCTTCTTGGTATCGGGCACAATGGTCATATCGGTTTTAATGAGCCGGGCGAGTCTTTTGACAAGCAGGTACACTGTGTGAATCTTACAGAGTCTACTATTGAGGCCAATAAGCGCTTCTTTGCATCGGCTGATGATGTTCCGAAGCAGGCTTATACAATGGGCATCAAGACCATCATGCAGGCTAAGAAGATTCTTATTGTTGCAAGTGGTGAGGATAAGGCAGAGATTGTGCACAAGGCTTTCTTTGGACCGATTACACCACAGGTGCCGGCTTCTGTATTGCAGCTTCATAATGATGTTACGCTTGTAGCGGATGAGGCTGCACTGAGCAGACTGTAGATGTTTTTTAGTTGAGAAGGTACATGTATATGATAATAAAAAATGCAAGGGTATTTACAGAGGATGGCAGCTTTATGCAAGGTGATGTTGTCGTTAAGGATGGCCGTTTTGACAGTGTTTTGGAGAGAACAGCTGACACGGATGCGGCGGCTGACAGCACACAGCAGGAGATTATAGATGCATCAGGTCTTATCATGATACCGGGTCTTGTGGATATTCATTTTCATGGATGCAAGGGAGCTGATATGTGTGACGGCACCGCAGAGGCACTTGATGTGATTACAGCATACGAGGCTTCTATCGGAGTGACGAGCGTGTGTCCGGCTACTATGACCATTCAAAAGGATGAGCTTTTGAGTGTCATGAAAAATGCCGGTGATTATAATTATCATGGTGGTGCACATCTTGTAGGTATCAATATGGAGGGACCTTTTATCAGTCCTTCTAAAAAGGGCGCACAGGCGGCAGAGAATATCATGCGATGTGATTATGATTATTTTTGTGAACTTCAGGATGCGGCACATGGCTTGATAAAGCTTGTCGATATTGCTCCGGAGGAGCCGGGCGCGATTGATTTTATAGACAGGGTAAGAGGAAGTGTTGTGGTTTCAATAGCACACACAGCGGCTGATTATGACACAGCGGTAGAGGCTATTGAACATGGTGCAAGCCATGCCACACATTTGTATAATGCGATGCCACCGCTTCATCACAGGAATCCGGGAGTTATCGGGGCTGTGAGAGATTCAGAAAAGTGTCATGCAGAGCTCATTTGTGACGGTGTGCATATTCATCCGTCGGTTATCAGGGCGACATTTGCCATGTCTGGTGCGAAGCGCATGATTTTAATAAGTGACAGCATGAGAGCCACAGGGCTTGAGGATGGCGAGTATACACTCGGTGGACAGGCAGTGACGGTCAGAGGTCCGCTTGCCACACTCCATGATGGGACAATTGCAGGCTCGGCAACCAATCTGATGGATTGTATGCGTTTCACAGTAAGGCAGGCAGGTATTCCGCTTGAGGAGGCAATTATGTGTGCTACAGCCAATCCGGCTAAGGAGATTGGCATCTATGATGAAGCAGGCAGCATTTCTGCAGGAAAGAGAGCAGATTTTGTGCTTCTCAATGATGATTTGGATATTGTGAGTGTGTATATCGACGGAAAGGAGATATCATGTTAGGTTTTTTTAAGAATAAGTCAAAGGGAAAGGTGATCTGTTCTCCGTGCAACGCAGAGTGGTTCCTATTACAGAGGTTCCGGATCCTACTTTTTCTGAGAAGATATTGGGAGACGGCGTGGCCGTGATTCCTTCTGAGGGCAGGTTTTACGCTCCGGCGGATGGTGAGGTGACAGCTGTATTTGATACGTTGCATGCTTTTACCATGACGACCACTCAGGGAGTTGAGCTGCTTTTGCACATTGGTCTGGATACAGTGGTACTAAAGGGTGCTCCTTTTAAATCACATATTTCCGTTGGTGATCAGGTGAAGAAGGGTGACCTTTTGATGGAGGCTGACCTGGAGCAGATTAAGGCAGCAGATCTTAATGTCATTACTCCGGTTTTAATTGGCAACACTGCTGATTATAGTGAGATAAAGATGCTCAAAGAGGGGGATGTATCCGCCGGTGATGAGATTTTAAGTCTCGCGTAGATTTGAATATAATTATATAATAATAACGAACTTTATTGGAGTATCTCCAGTTTAGTATACATAATGTAAAGGAGGGGAAATTTCTTCAAAAACTGGGTAAAGCTTTAATGCTTCCCGTAGCAGTACTTCCTATCTGTGGTATTCTCATGGGTATTGGATATTTTTTATGTCCTGCAACCATGCAGGGTGGTGACATCGAGGGAGTGCGTAATTTAATAGGTCTGTTTTTAGTTAAAGCAGGGGGCGCTTTGATTGACAACATGGCCATCCTTTTTGTAATCGGCGTTGGTGTCGGTATGTCGGAAAAGAACGACGGTACCGGCGGTATTGCAGCTTTAGCTTCATGGCTGATGATGACAACACTCCTGTCTACAGACTTTGTTACAACAATCATGCCATCTATCGCTGACAGCGCTACAAAGACACTTGCATTCGACAAGATTGCAAACCCATTTATCGGTATCTTAGCCGGTGTTATTGGTTCTTTGTGTTACAACAGATTTAAGGATACAAAGCTTCCTGACTGGCTGTCATTCTTCAGTGGCAAGCGTTGCGTAGCAATTATTGCAGGTGTTGTTTCAATCCTTGTATCTGTAGTATTACTGTTCGTATGGCCATTACTTTTCGGTGCTCTTGTAGCTATCGGTAAAGCAATCGTTGGTCTTGACGTAGTCGGCGCAGGTATCTATGCATTCCTGAACCGTCTGTTAATCCCTACAGGATTACACCACGCATTAAACAACGTATTCTGGTTCGATACTATCGGACTTGGAGACCTCTCTCATTTCTGGGCAGGCGAGACATCAAAGGATGTTTCATGGAGCCTCGGAATGTACATGTCAGGTTTCTTCCCATGTATGATGTTTGGTATTCCTGGTGCAGCACTTGCCATGGTTAAGTGTGCAAAGCCTGCTAAGAAAAAGGCTGCCATCGGTATCCTTGCTTCTGCAGCTATCTGTGCATTCATCTGTGGTGTTACAGAGCCTTTCGAGTTTGCATTTATGTTCCTTGCTCCTGTTCTCTATGTGATTTATGCTTTACTTTATGGTATTTTCACAATGATTACAGTAGCTCTTGGATTTAGAGCAGGCTTCTCATTCTCAGCCGGTGCGATGGATTTATTATTCTCATCTTCACTTCCGGCTGCAGCAAGGACATGGCTCATCATTCCTCTTGGAATCGCAGCTTTTATCGTATTCTACATTGTATTCTATTTCGCTATAAAGAAATGGGATCTTAAGACCCCTGGTAGAGAGGACGATGATGTCGAGGCAGAGAAGAAGGCAGTGCTTACTAACAATGACTACACAGCAGTAGCAAAGACTATTCTTGAGGGCTGCGGTGGCAAAGACAATATTGCAAGCATTGATAACTGCATCACAAGACTTAGACTTGAGGTTAAGGATATCACTCAGGTTGATGACAAGAAGATTAAATCTGCAGGTGTTGCAGGCGTTATGAAGCCTGGCAAGAATTCTGTTCAGGTTATTATCGGAACCAAGGTTCAGTTTGTTGCGGATGAGTTTTCTAAGCTTTGCGAGTAGATTTGTTCTGCAATATAGCAGTGTCGATTCACATTAGGTGATTCACATAATTTCATGATACATGATTAAAAGCCACACCGGGTGTTATGCCTGGGGTGGCTTTTTTGAGTTCGGGACGTAAGCTCCGCCCGGCGGGGTGAACACGGACTCTCGTTTTCGCTACGCTGCGCTGTTAAGATACTGTACGGATTATGCTTTTGGGTTTTCAATGCTCGACAAACCGGCTTTTATGCGCCGTCCGTGGCGCATAACGCCTTCCCCAGCCGTCCATGGCTGCGGATTTCTGTGCTTCATGGGCATAATCCTACAGTATCTAAACAGCTTCGCTATGCGCTCTCACGAGAGTCCGTGTTCACCCCGCCGGGTGGGGCTTACGGCCCTTACGCTGTGAATGGAATCCGCTTAGGAGAGAGTTGCGAGTTGCACATTGTTGTAACCGGCAACGGTTTTATCTACGCCTTGCTTCTACGAGGCTGCGGTGGGATAAAATAAGAAAGGATTGAAAAGCGAACAATTGTTTGCTATAATAAATGAAGCGAGGAAATAAAAGTATATTAGGTTTAGTAATTTAAGTATTCATTTAATTTATTGTAATTAGGGAAATCCAATATAAATCGATTGATAGAAAGAGTGATTTTATATGAACATATGGCTAAAGTTAAGGAAAACAGCAGCAATTACACTATGTGAGTTACTTGCAATTGCTACAATTTTTACAGGCTGTGCCTCCACTGATTTATCAGGCACTGAAGGTGCCGGGCATGCCGTAGGAGCTGTTGTAGCAGATGAGGATTCTTCCGGTGCTTTAGGCAGCAAGGATAAAGTGGATGGGCCGCAGGAGGATCTTGTAAACAACAATTCCTACGTTTCCCTTGATGCTATTCCGGCATATGATGGCAAGGCATATGTGGCTGTCAACAATAATGAGCCTTTTTTTACGGACAGCGATATGACTACCACTGCTTTTGAAAATTACAGTGATTTGGATTCACTTGGCAGATGCGGTGTGGCTTATGCCAATATATGCAAGGATATCATGCCGACTGAGGAGCGTGGCAAGATAGGCATGATAAAGCCATCAGGCTGGCATACGGTGAAGTATGATGTGATAAAGGACAGGTATTTATATAATCGCTGTCATCTTATTGGCTATCAGCTTGCTGGGGAGAATGCCAATCCGAAGAATCTTATTACCGGCACGAGATACCTGAATGTAGAGGGGATGCTGCCGTTTGAGAATCTGGTAGCGGATTATGTAAACAATACAGGAAATCATGTATCTACAGAGTGACTCCGATGTTCTCGGACAGCAATCTAGTTGCAAATGGCGTTCTCATAGAGGCAAAGTCGGTTGAGGATAACGGTGGCGGCATACTTTTTAATGTCTATTGCTATAATGTGCAGCCCGGAGTCGGAATAAACTATGAGAATGGTGACAGCTGGCTGGATGGCACCACTCCGCAGCAGAGCGCTCAGACGGATACACCGCAGAATGAAGGCTCGCAGAGCAGCGCTGGAAGCGGGGCAGGAGAATCCGGCTCTTCAGGCAGTACAACAGGAAGTGTATCATCAGGCTCAGACAGCTCAGCAACAGAAAATAGCGCTGCTGATTCCTCAAACAGCGAGACGATGGTTCATATCACTGCAACCGGCAAGAAATATCACCGTGCGGGCTGTCGGACTTTGAAAAAGAGTGACACAGAGGTAACGCTTGAAGAAGCAAAATCCATGGGCTTGTCTCCGTGCGGAATTTGCAATCCACACAGTAGATGTGCATTAGCATTTGCAATCCGCCACAGTATATGTGCATTAGCATTTGTAATTCACTGCAGTAGATGTGCATTAGCATTTTCAATCCACCTCAGTAGAAGCACATTAGCATCTGAAATTTTCCACAGTAGACGAACATTAGCATTTGTAACCTTTCACAGCAGATGTACGTTACCTTTGCAGTACAACCAAGTTTATTGAAGAAACTAGGAAGAAACCGTGCAAATGAAAATATTGTCACAGAGTAAGGGCTGCAAGCCACGGCACCGCTGTGGCGCACGCATATGCATTTGATTGAGCGAATAGCAAAGCCGCTTAGATATTGTAGGATTATGCACATGAAGCACAGAAATGACTTGCCATGGAGGGCAAGTCAAGGAGAACCGCGCATGGAAGGCGCGTTTCGACGGTTTCGTCAAGCATAGAAGAATAAAAAGCATAATCCGTACAGTATCTTAGCGGCAAAGCGTAGCGAAAGCAAAGCATATGCGTGTGCCCTAACGGTGCCGTGGCTTGCAGCCCGTCCTATAGCACATACAGCAAAATCCCCTGTAACCCTTGACGATTGCAAAACCGAAAAGTATAATAGAATAGCTAATGAATTCAATATTTTAATATAGATGGAGGAAACCAAATGGCACTGAGCAAAAAGCCGGTCAACGGATGAAGGATATATTACCTGCAGAGATGGAAATCCGTGATTATGTGACAAGCGTGATCAAGGATACATACAGAAGCTTCGGATTTACACCGATAGAGACACCATGCATGGAGAATATAGCAAATCTCACAAGCAAGCAGGGCGGAGAAAATGAGAAGCTGATCTTCAAGGTAATGAAGAGAGGCGAGAAGCTGAATCTGGAGACAGCAAAGGAAGAGTCGGATGTAGTAGACTTTGGAATGCGCTATGACCTTACAGTGCCACTTTCAAGATATTATTCAAACAATGCCAACAACCTGCCATCGCCGTTTAAGGCACTTCAGATGGGCAGTGTGTGGAGAGCAGACAGACCTCAGAGAGGCCGCTACAGACAGTTTACACAGTGTGATATAGATATACTCGGAGAGCCAAGCAATCTGGCAGAGATAGAGCTGATTACAGCAACCACTACCACAATCGGCAGACTCGGCTTCGAGAACTTTGAGATAAGAATCAACGAGAGAAGAATCCTAAAGGCAATGGCTGCTTACAGTGGTTTCGCTGAGGAGGACTACGACAGCGTATTTATCACACTCGATAAGATGGACAAGATAGGAGTGGAAGGCGTTGCAAGTGAGCTTGCACAGGATGGCTATCCACAGGAAAATATTGACAAATATCTTGATTTGTTTAAGCTTTTGGAGCAGACAAGGGATGTCACTGAGGGTGTAAATATCTTTCAGAAAAGCTCGGTGAATATTTAGACGAAGAAGTGGTTACAAATATGACAGAGATAGCCACTGCTGTCAATGCCACAAAGGGAGCAAAGTTTGAGCTCGTATTTGATCCTACACTTGTTCGTGGAATGAGCTACTACACAGGAACTATTTTTGAGATATCAATGCCTGAGCTTGGCGCAGCCTGTGGCGGTGGCGGACGATATGACAAGATGATTGGAAAGTTCACCGGAAATGATGTACCGGCCTGTGGTTTTTCAATCGGTTTTGAGAGAATTATCCTGCTTCTCATGGAGAGCGGCTTCAAGATTCCTGAGAGTCCAAAGAAGGTGGCTTATCTGGTTGAGAAGAAATATCCGGCAGACAAGCTTGTTGATGTCATGAACCAGGCAAAAGATGCAAGAGCAAACGGACAGCAGGTGCTTGTTGTGCGCATGAACAAGAACAAGAAATTCCAGAAGGAGCAGCTTATGAAAGAGGGCTACGAGGAGTTTGTTGAGTTCTTTAACAGATAGGAATCTGATAAGCAGCAGTTTAGCTGTGTAGCAGTGGTACCAAACAGTTATTAGAATAAATATATAGTAGAAATATAAGGAGTATAAAATGGCAGAATCAATGCAGGGCTTACATAGAAGCCATAGATGTACAGAGGTATCAAATGCCAATATCGGTGAGAAGGTCACCGTGATGGGCTGGGTACAGAAGAGAAGAAATTTAGGAAGTCTCATTTTCGTAGATTTAAGAGACAGAAGCGGAATACTTCAGATAGTATTCGGCGAGGAAAATGTAGGTGCAGAGGGCTTTGAAAAGGCAGGCACCTTAAGAAGTGAGTTCGTCATCGCTGTTGAGGGAACTGTTCAGAAGAGAACAGCTGCTGTCAATGAGAGCTTAAAGACAGGTGATATCGAGGTTATCGCTACATCAATCAGAGTGCTTTCAGAGGCACAGACACCTCCATTCCATATTGAGGAGAATTCAAAGACCAGCGAGGACATCAGACTTAAATACCGTTATCTGGATCTTCGCCGTCTGATATCCAGAGAAATCTCATGCTCAGAAGCAATGTGCTTCGCGTGATGCGTGACTTTATGGCAAACGAGGGTTTTTTGGAGATAGAGACACCAATCCTTTGCAAGTCTACACCGGAGGGCGCCAGAGATTATCTCGTGCCAAGCCGTATACACCACGGACATTTTTACGCGCTCCCTCAGTCACCACAGCTCTTTAAGCAGCTTCTGATGGCTTCAGGCTATGACAGATATTTCCAGATTGCACGATGCTTCCGTGATGAGGATCTGCGTGCAGACAGACAGCCTGAGTTTACACAGGCAGATATGGAGCTTTCATTTGTAGATATCGATGATGTAATCGAGGTAAATGAGAGACTGTTAAAGCACCTTTTTAAAGAGGTCATAAATGTGGATGTTGAGATTCCGTTTAAGCGTATGCCTTGGCAGGAGGCTATGGACAGATTTGGTTCTGACAAGCCTGATACACGCTTTGGTATGGAGCTTTGCGATGTTTCGGAAGTGGTAAAGGACTGTGGCTTTGGAGTATTCACGGGAGCTCTTGAAAACGGTGGCTCTGTCCGCGGTATCAATGTAGAGGGACAGGCAAAGATGCCTCGTAAGAAGATTGACAAGCTTGTAGAGCACGCAAAGGCTGTGGAGCAAAGGGACTTGCTTATCTGTGCATCAATGAGGATGGCACATACAAGTCATCATTTGCCAAATTTATGACAGAAGCTGAGCTTGATGCACTTGTTGCAAAGATGAACGGAAAGCCGGGAGATTTACTCCTTTTCGCAGCAGACAAGAATAAAATCGTATGGAATGTACTTGGAGCGCTTCGTCTCATGCTTGGAGCTGAGCTTGGCTGATTGATGAGAATAAGTACAATTTCCTCTGGGTAACTGAGTTCCCACTCCTTGAGTGGTCTGATGAGGAAAACAGATTTATGGCAATGCATCATCCATTCACCATGCCTATGGAGGAGGATTGGGACAAGATAGACTCAGATCCGGGCGCAGTTCGTGCAAAGGCATATGATATCGTACTCAATGGTACAGAGCTCGGTGGAGGTTCAGTGCGTATCCATCAGGATGACATCCAGGAGAAGATGTTTGAGGTGCTTGGCTTCACAAAGGAGCGTGCACATGAGCAGTTTGGATTCCTGCTTGATGCATTCTCATATGGTGTACCGCCACACGCAGGACTTGCCTTCGGTGTTGACCGTATCTGCATGCATATGCTGCATACAGACAATATCAAGGAGGTTATTGCATTCCCTAAGGTAAAGGACGCTTCGGACCTCATGTCAGAGGCACCCGGAACTGTAGATCCAAAGCAGCTTGAGGAGCTTGGAATAGCTGTAGCTGCAGAGGAAGATGAGGAATAACACTATAATATGAATTTGAAAAAAAATATTTTCAATGCGATTACCATAATACTGCTCGCCGCACTTATTGCGGGGGCAGTATTGCTTAATAACAGGATAAAAAAGCTCGAGACACAGATGTCATACACCTCAGACAACACATCGGTGATACTTTCTGATGTGCAGACCATGCAGGATGATATCAAGTCCACTCTTGAGGAGGAGGCCAGCCTCATAACAGACTGGGATATTTCCTTAAAAAGTGCAGATTTTACCGATATGACATACACAGTCTCTGTCTCGGTGGTGCCAAAGGAGTACACAGAGGATACAAAAACCAGTGTATTTTTCGGTACAAACGAGATACCGCTCGAGCTCAACGGCATCAAGTATACGGGTGAGGCCACACTTCCGCTGTCTGAGGACTATGCAGGCAATGTGACATTTCTGTTTGTTGACGGAAATAAGAGAAGCACAGAGGTGCTCGATAAGTTTGAAGGTGTGACATCAGTGTTCAAAAATGTAGCATCCGGCATACTTGCCGATAAACCAACCTTTGACAATGGCAGCATAAAGCTTGGCACGGATGTAGATGTAGCGGTCATGGGAAATGATTACTTTGACTTTAACAGTGTGCAGCTCGTAGTTGCAAGCTCAGATACAGAGCTAAAGACATACGATATCCGACAGCTGTTGGCAGAAAACGGCACGGATAGTGCAGACTCTGCAGACACAGATTCCATCACATCCGCCTTAAGCCGGAAGGATGATGCCAAAAAAGATGGCTCAAAGAATAACACGGAAAATGATACCTCTGATGCCTCAAAAGAGGACGACGGTAAGCTCCATAGCCTCGAAGGCACAGTCAAAATCGAAGACTTAATCCCTGTCACAGCTGCAAGCAATATCAAAATATATGTCAAAGCAGTATCGGCACAGGGCTACACCTTCACATATGACCTGTTCGATGGTACCGTAAATCAGGACATCACAGACTTTGAAACCACGGCCGACATATCCGGCGGAGACTACACAGTAACCGACCCGTCCGGCAGCAAATATGAACCATAAGAATATGATATAAAATTAAGCTCATTTCGCATAAGTGAAATGAGCTTTAAATTTAAAAAGTAAAAAGTTCCGGACAAAATTCACGCCAGTGAAATAAGTCCGGCACTGCCAGAATGCAAGGTAGCAAAGCGCCTCGCTTGTAAACCTGAATTAGCCGGAGAGCATACAGTGTGTTCCGAAGAAAAATGTGAACTGCCGCGGAGTTCCATAAATTAAAGAAGAAAGAAAACATAAATAAAATCGTAACCTGTCCGGATAAAGAACCGCGGCTGACTTCACATTTTTCTGAGGAATATACTGTGTGCTATGCCGGCAGCCTCACAACCTAAAAAGCGAGGCGTCACAAAGCGCCTCACCCTTCTTTTTTGCTGAGCGGCAGCGTAAATATAAACTCAGTTCCCACACCCTCAGTGCTTATCACATTTATATTCTCACCATGCGCCTGCACGATTTCTTTAACTATAGACAGACCCAGTCCCGTACCGCGCTTATCTTTTCCGCGGGATAGATCACTCTTGTAGAAGCGCTCCCAGATCTTTGAAAGGCTGTCCTTTGGTATACCGATACCGTGATCCTTTACTGATATAAACACCTTTTCATTTCTGATACTCGTCTCAATCTTGATACTCGAATCATTATTTGAAAACTTCACAGCGTTGTCAATCAGGTTGTAAAGAATCTGCTGGATTTTGACCATATCACCGCGCACGAAAAGCTCTTTTCCGGTGAGCAGCAGGTCAAAGCTTAAGCCCTTTTCACTGCATTTACCCTCGAAGGTAAGGATTGTCGTGCGGATCATTGTATTGATGTCAAAATCAGCAATATCCAAATGTATGCCGTGATGACCGAACTGGTTCAGATCGATAAGACTCTTGGTGAGCTTATTAAGCCTCTCGGTCTCAAAAAGGATGATGTTTAAGTATTTATCCTGCATCTCAACAGGAATGGTTCCGTCCAGCATGGCCTCCACGTAGCCTTTATCGAGGTAAGAGGGGAGCGGAAGTCGTGTGACACGTTGGAAACAAACTTGCGCTGATCCTCCTCAAGCGTATCAAGCTCAGTTGCCATGTAGTTTAGTGTGTTTGCCAGATAGCCGATTTCGTCATTGGAATGTACATCAATCTGGGCAGTGAAATCGCCCTTTGCATACTTCTTTGCGGTCTTTGTGATTTTGGAGATAGGACGGTAAATGGAGCGGCTCATCGTGACAAGCATAATAAATGCCACTACAAAAATGAGCGCTACAGTGTAAAAGGAGATATTCATAAAACCGTTTACACCTGCCGTGATATGCTCATTGTCTTGTGAATGACTATGTAGCCGATATTCTGGTACGAGACATTTACCGGGGAAAATACGGACAGCATCCTATGCTTGAAGGAGCCGTAAAAATTTCCAATCATATAGTTGTCGCTGCCAAAATCGGTGACATCAAATCCATTTATCACTACAGGCTTAGAACTGTCATCTTGGATATCAATGCCTATTGACGGATCATCTGAGTCCATGAGCAGCTCACCGTCAGGGCTGACCACCCATACCTCGGCATCCATATAGTCGGCTACGATTTTCATGTGATTCTGGAAATCGCTAAGCGACATGGATGAGTCAAAGTATTCGGCGGCGTAATCACCTGCAATGATGGATGCTTCCCTGTAGAGATTGGAAGCTCCTGCTTTTCAATATAGTCTGTGGTGAGATGCTGTGTAAAGGTGCATATAATGAAAAAAGCGATGACACCGTAAATCAGATAGCTGATTAACAGCTTAGTGTAGATGGTATGCTTCATTATTTATTTTACCTCAAACTTGTATCCGATGCCCCAGACAGTTGCGATGCGCCAGGTTGGCTTGTCCTTGATTTTCTCGCGGAGACGCTTTACATGCACATCGACAGTGCGGGTGTCGCCGACATATTCATAGCCCCATATGTTGTCCAGAAGCTGCTCCCTTGTAAACACCTGATTTGGAGATGAGGCAAGAAAATATAATAGCTCAAGCTCCTTTGGCGGCATATCAATCTGCTGTCCGTCATAAGTGACAGAGTAGTTGGACAGATTTACAATAAGCCCCGGGTACTCCACACACTTGATATCTACGGAAGCATAGCCTCCGGCTTTGCAGGCTGGAAACGTCTGAGCACGGCCTTGACTCTTGCCACAAGCTCCTTTGAGTCAAAGGGCTTGAGTATATAGTCGTCGGCGCCAAGCTCCAGGCCTAAAACCTTGTCAAATACCTCGCCCTTTGCGGAGAGCATGATAATCGGCACATCGGACTTTGCACGTATCTCACGGCATACCTGATAGCATCTATGCCCGGAAGCATGAGGTCCAAAAGAAGCATGTTTGGCTTGTAGTGCTCAAACGCGATAAGAGCCTGCTCACCATCATTTACGATTTTGGTGTCATAGCATTCCTTGGTCAGATATAGAGATATAAGCTCTGCTATATTGTTGTCGTCGTCTACTATCAGTATTTTCTGTTTAACAGCCATTTCTAATCTCCTTCTTAAAAATTATTTATATTCCGTAAAAATACATTGTCGTTATTTAAAGGTTGCGATGGTTACTCCGGCATCGCCCTCACCAAACTCACCGAGATGGTATTCTGCAATAGTTTTTGTCCTCTTAAGGAGTCCATGCACAGCCTTTCGCAGTGCACCGGTGCCTTTTCCGTGGACAATGCGCACTGATGAAAGATGAGCGATATATGCGTCGTCTAAGTATTTATCCAAGAGAGCAAGTGCCTCATCCGTAGTCTTTCCTATCAGGTTGATTTCTGATGAAACTGACATTGACTTGCTCATCTTTATCTTGCTTCCGCTGCCGCCGTACTTCTTGGCAGGAGATACATCGTCGTTTAAGAGCACGAGGTCATTAATATTAACCAGCGAGCGCAGTATACCCATCTGCACATACAAATCGCCCTTGGCGTTTGGCAGAGTGTGGACGGTTCCCTTCAGATTGAGGGAGAGCACAAGCACAGAATCACCGATGCGCAGCTTCTTAGGCGCTTGTGATTTGCTTGGCAGTGTTTTTCTTGATGTCTGACAGCTTCTTTTCCTTGTCATTCATCTTGTCACGAAGGGCAGAGCGCTCCTTTTCCATCTGGCTCATAGGAGCCTGTCCCTGTCCGTATTTGTTGAAATTGCGGATGGTTTTGTCGGCAAGCTCCTTTGCATCCTGCAGTATCTTGTAGGCTTCCTCATTTGCCTCGCGTAAAATCTTGTCTTTGCTCTTATCTATGCGCTCATTTTTCTCCTCGAGCTGTTTCTTGAGCTTTTCAATCTCGGCCTTGTAGCTGTTGATTTCAAGCTGTTCCTTTTCGATGGTTTGTCGCTGTGACTCGAGGCTTGCAATCAGATCCTCAAAATCAAGGTCGTTATCATTAATTCTGCTTTTTGCATCCTCAATGATGTTTTCGTCCAGACCAAGCTTTGATGAGATTGCAAATGCGTTACTCTTTCCCGGAATACCGATTAACAGGCGGTAGGTAGGGCTTAAAGTCTCCACATTGAACTCACAGCAGGCATTTTCCACACCGTCTGTGGAAAGCGCATATACCTTCAGCTCACTGTAGTGTGTGGTGGCCATGGTGATGGCACCATACTGGTGCAGTCTGTTTAAAATTGAGATGGCAAGCGCCGCACCCTCTGTCGGGTCGATTCCCGAGCAGAGCTCATCGAACAGGCAAAGGCTTCTGTCGTCAGCTTTTTCAAGAATTTTTACGATATTGGTCATGTGAGACGAGAAGGTACTGAGACTTTGCTCAATACTCTGCTCATCGCCTATATCCGCAAAGACGTCCTCAAAGATGGCGAGCTTTGACCTGTCAGCCGCAGGAATGTGAAGACCTGCCTGACCCATGAGAGTCAAAAGTCCGACAGTCTTTAGTGAAACCGTCTTACCACCGGTGTTTGGTCCGGTGATGATGAGCTGCTTATAGTCCTCGCCGAGCCGTACATCTATAGGAACCACCTTTTTAGCATCCAAAAGCGGATGACGGCCCTTTCTGATATTGATATGCCCCTCGGTGTTGAACTCCGGTGCCACACCGTTATATGATTTAGCCAGATTTGCCTTTGCAAAAATGAAGTCAAGCTCTGAAAGAATCTCATAGTCCTGCTCCAAAGCAGCCGCATTCATGGCAACCTTGTCGCTGAGCGCTGCAAGGATTTTTTCAATCTCCTCCTGCTCCTTTATGAAAAGCTCTTTGAGCTCGTTATTCAAATTGACGACAGCCATCGGCTCGATAAAAAGGGTAGAGCCGGTAGATGACTGGTCGTGCATCATGCCGGGTACATTGCCCTTTGCCTCAGCCTTTACAGGCAGACAATATCTGCCGTCGCGCATGGTCACAACCGCATCCTGCAGATATGTCCTCGTCGTGCTGTTGTTCATGAGCTTGGTGAGCTGCGCATGGATTCTGTCGTTCATGCCGCGTATGCTCTTTCTTATCTTAAAAAGCTCAGGACTCGCATCATCGGCAATCTCTTCCTCAGATAAAATGCACCTCTTAATCTCATCGCAGAGCGCAGAAACCGGTTCAATCCCTGCAAACAGACCGGAGAGTGAATCCTGTTTTTCATTATCCATGGCGCTTCTGCCATAAGCCTTCACGCGCTTTGCAACCTCCAAAAGACTGCAGATGCGAAGAAGCTCGGTCGTATTCAGTGCTCCGCCGATATCAAGCCTCTTTAGGGAAGCATGTACATTGTGTATGCCAACGAAGGACACTCCGCTGTCCTTATACAGGCGGCTTAGTGCATCGGCAGTGGTGGTCTGCAGATGTCTGATTTCGTATAAATCGGTGATAGGCTCAAGCGAAAGACACCTTTTCTTTGTCTCATCACATGCTGCGTAGCTGCTTAGCATGGTGAGGATTTTGTTATATTCCAATGTTTTGTAAACTTTTTTATTCATTTCTATATCCTTATATTTCGGTAGTTGAATATTAAATTCATATTTACTGTATAGCTTATCATATTATAGCTGAAAATCTTCAAAAAAACCATAATAAATATGTATTAAATGATAATTACAAGATGATAACATAAAGTTTAATACATAACGAACCAGTTTGTTAAACGAGCCAAAAAGTAAGGGCTTGCAGCAGTCCGGCGGGTACATGCCACAAGCCCGTACTCAAAGGCGTACTTAAAAAATATGGTTGCAACGCAATATAATTCAGAATATAATGTAAGATAGTAACTAAAGACATCTAATCAGGGTGACAATATGGAGCAATTTATCAGAGAAAAGATAAAGGATAAACCGCTGAATAAAAAAAGACTTGCAAAAAAAGCAGGCACAGCAGCACTCTGCGGAGTGGCATTTGCAGTGGCTGCAAGCATTGTTTTTGCTATATTTCTGCCGGTTATCAACAGACAATCAAAAAAAGCTTCAGATGGAAAAAATAATAATGATGTGCAGATAGCCACACAGCAGCCTGGCATAGATGACAGCAATGATGCATATAGTGAAAATGGTACACAAAGCACAGAGTCCGGCACTTCTTCGGAGCCGTCTTTGCAGACCTATCAGCCTACACTCGCAGATTATCAGGCAGTGCAGAACCAGCTCTACAGCGTGGGCGCTTCGGCCTCGAAATTTGTAGTAGGAGTCACGGGTGTGACAGATGCCACCGATATTTTCAACAATTCCTATGAGACCGAGGTCAGGGAGTGGGAGTGATACTGAGGGACAATGGAAAGCAGCTAATCATTCTGACAGAGAAAAATGTAGTGGATAAGGCGGATAAGCTTAGTGTAACCTTTGTAAACGACATGATGGCTGATGCTGCGCTGGTCAAGTATGACAGCAATACAGGTATAGCAATCATTTCCGTGGATAAGTCACTTCTGGACGACGCCACAACAGGGGCTATAGCGGTTGCGGAGCTTGGTAATTCAAATATCGTTTCAAGAGGAGCATCTGTCATTGCGCTTGAGGCAAACTATGCCATTCTCACAGGTCTTGTAACGTCAACAACCAACGAGCTGTCGGCGCAGGACAACAATTACTCGGTGCTCACCACAGATATCGCAAGCAACAAGTTGCAGAGCGGTATACTGATTAATACAGATGGTCAGGTCATAGGGCTTTCGCTGCAGGATTTCAATCCGGCGGAGGAAAACAATACGCTCACGGCTGTCAGCATAAGCGACCTGTCACCTGTCATTGAAAAGCTCGAGAGTGGCGCGGATGTGCCGTACATAGGCATCACCTGTACTACAGTTACAGAAAAAATAGCAAACAGATATAACATCCCAAAGGGTGTTTATATAAAGCAGGTTACCATGGATTCACCGGCATTTGTCTCGGGGCTTCAAAGCGGAGATGTGATAGTTGCGGTAAACAATACAGAGGTGTCGAATGTGTCCGCGTACAACACACAGCTTATGAAGCAAAAGCCTGAGGATACCTGCAATCTGAAAGTAAAGAGAAAAGGAAGCAACGGCTACACGGAGATTATCTGTCAGGTGAAAATCGGAGTGATGAATTAGCCGAAATTAGGAGGATATATGAAGTATATTCAACTCTCCGCGAGGGAGAGAGAATCAATGAGATTTTTTTATGCAAGAGCAAGCAGACAGCCATGACCAAAAGCGGAAAGCCTTATGACAATGTTATCCTGCAGGATAAGACAGGCACGCTGGATGCCAAGATATGGGATGTGGGCTCAGTAGGCATTGAGGAATTTGATGCAATGGATTACATAGCCATAACCGGTGATATCACAAGCTTTCAGGGCAATTTGCAGTGTTCCATAAAGCGTGCGAGAAAGGTAAACGAGGGAGAATATGACCCTGCGGATTATCTGCCGGTCAGCGATAAGGATGTCGAGGTCATGTATAAGGAACGTCATGGCTTTATCGGCTC
>ENA-OQEN01000034-OQEN01000034.1-human-gut-metagenome-genome-assembly--contig:-NODE-34-length-48252-cov-3.930784_pt1 | contig 48252 bp, 57 predicted proteins | sample MGYA00242791_ERZ504627 | MGnify/ENA primary metagenome ERZ504627 (study PRJEB26092, sample SAMD00036316) | human gut metagenome | host: Homo sapiens | study: EMG produced TPA metagenomics assembly of... | reverse complement strand
ATCATGTCAGCCTCAGCAGCATCACCGAGCTATCTCGTTGACCCGGGTGGAAAGCCGGTAACCATCCTCAAGACGCCGAACGGTTCAAACGTTTACGGCATCAGAGACTTAACTTGAATGATCATGATATTCCAAGTTACAGCGCGGCACTCAGCATGTGTGAAGAAGCACTTGATAGGTGTCCCGGGAGCACGTTGGTTGCAAACCCCGCTCCGGATTTCAACTGCCATGCCTACGCTTGGCACAGCCAAACTTCCATATACTGGATTAACGACCCCAGTCCGTACATTCGCGACGGAAGTTACGTCCGCTGCAACAATGCACAGGTCGGAAGTAAGATAACTTATCAGATGAGTGAAAACTCATCATACGAGCATTCAGGCAGGATAACAGGCACGGGCGGAATCGTGACCTCAAAATGGGGTGCACTCGGCGTTTTTCGCCACAGCATACAGAGCTGCCCATACTACAGCTACGCCAACGTTATCCAGTACTGGAAGCGCAGCACAAACTGACTGAACGGAGGTAAATAAAATGAAGAAAATACTGTCATTGACACTGGTTGTCGTGATGCTGATGTCCGCATTCGTTTATGCGCAGGCATCGACCCTGCGTGACGGCGGGGCAAGGACTGCTGCGGAATCCGCAGCAAGCGACAGAACACATGCGGACTCGAAAGAGGACGCAAAGGTCGTTTCAACCGCCGAACCTTGTGATTCGGCAAAACAGCTTCCGCAGGATGATATCAATATGCGGGAAAACCCGTCCGAAGAGTCTTCCGCCGAAGAGCCTTATATCGTTAAGGTTTATGATGCAAACGACTGTGTTGACATTCACACGGCGGTAAACAACAAGGGCGGACTGTATGAATCGCATGCATTCCTGAAGACACACTATCTGATGAGCGACGGCACATGGCGCATCGGCGAAAGCTACGCAAAAGGCCAATGGTACGATAAACCGTATAAGTACAGGTATATCCTGTCAAGCGGCGAAGCGTCTGACGAAACTGCTATTGTGCTTTCGAACAGACCCGATCTTACGTACGTTGACGGACTTAAGTTGATTTACGGCAGCGACCTGAACTACAAGTACAGCCTCGAAGCAATTGTTGTTGCTTGGCATTTCGGCGACAAGACCGTTGCGTGGGCCGAAATGCAGGATCAGGTTCCGGCACACTGCGTGTCACTGAGCCACGGGGAACAGCAATAGACGCTGCTCTGCCTCCGTTGCAGGTTAATGCAGCTTGATTCTGCTGCCGATGTTATGATTGATGATCCGTAGCGCTTCCGTCACGGTTGGGAACTCTGTACGCAGTTCATACAAGCGGGAAATAAACAACCCCGCCGCAGCTTAACGGCTTTGCGGCGGGGCTGTATTATTTATGCAGGCTTGTTGTTCTTGACCGTGAATAAAATCAGAGTTCAACGCTGTTGCGGACAAGCAGCTCCCGCGCCGTGTCAACAGAATCAACCCCTGTGCGGTTCTTGACAGGTGCAAACTCCCTTGCCCTTTCAACCTCAAACACCATGCAGCCGTTAAGCAGCCGTATCATATCCAAAATCAGGGTTTCATACTTGAAGCCGTTCGGTTTTTCGGGCGTGACATGCTGCCCGTTTTCATCAAGGCATGGAATCTTTTTTTCAACAACATGCAGCGGAAGGGATTTTTCCATTATGCCGTCAAGCGCATCCACGCGGAACAGGTAGTTCAAAATAACGCCGAAATTGTAGGCGGGTTCGCCTTTTTCGTTTTTCGCATTGCGCATTTCATCCGTAAGCTCATAGTATTCAACGATTGAAGGATGCCCGTCCTCAAGGCACATAACGCCCACGCGCTCATCGGGCGCAGCTTTTTTAATGACCTTTGACCCGACTTCGCAATGCGCAAGCTTTGTTGCGCCGATGAAGAGCGGATCGGCAATGCGCTGAAGCACATTGTCAACCGCAAACACGTTCAGCCATTCTATGCCGTTTCTGCGGACAATATCAAGCATTCCGTGCTTTGCCATTGAGGAATACCAACCGCCGTTGCCGTTCGGCGAAGTTGCAAGACGGTATTTTTCTTCGAGATAAACCTTGCCGTTGTAATCCGCCGCGGGTGCCGTCTCCTGAGTGAAAAAATGCACGAATTCCGCCGCATAGCCGAAATAATTATGTTCTGCAAAGAACGCACGCGTTGCTGCGTCGTTTTTGTCGCTGGTCATGATGAAAAGGTGAACAAAACTGCCGACTCTTTCCGTAACATTCAGAAGATTGTTTATAAGGCACTCAAAAATATAAAGTTCACGCTTGATTCCGATATTGAACTCACCCTTCGGAGCATCCGAACCGAGCCGTGTGCCCATGCCGCCCGCAAGCAGCACCGCGCCGACATGCCCCGCACGCAGCTCCGCCATGCCCGCATCAAAGAATTCATCTCCGCGAGTACGTATTTCCGCAAGCTCCGTAACACCGATCGGAGTGATTCTGCCGCGTTTTTCAGGCTGTTTATTCGTGCTGACAACGGAAAAATCGATCTGCTCGATTTGATTGAGCAATGCGGCGCGCTGCGCTTCATCAAGCTCATCATAATATTTAAGCAGGTGCTGCTGCCCGAAATTTGCAAGTTTTGCATATGCATCCGCATATCCGTATACATTTTTGCCGTTTGGAATGCTCATGTTTTTCTTCCTCCCTTTTGTAGTTGATTTGCGATTGATTCAATAACCGGCGGAAAAAGCCGCATAATGCCCGCCGCCGCACATCTTATTCGACGGGCGACGGCGGTTTGTTCGTTTGTTGATTTAATTATTTCTTTTTGGGCAGACTGTGACAGCAAAGACCTTCCCAATCATGCGCCGCTTCCGCAATAACCTCGCTGACGGTGGGATGCGGATGAATGGTTTCGGCAATTGTTTCAACCGAGGCGCCGACTTTAAGCGCAAGAGCAAGCTCCGCTATCATATCCGTTGCGCGGGGACCCATGAGCTGTGCGCCGATGAGATTTCCGTCCGCATCGGAAATCAGCTTTGCAATGCCGAGAGCTTCGCCCATTATCATTGCTCTGCCGTTGCCTGCAACATTGAAGCTGCCGATTTTGTATTCAATGCCCTGCTGCTTTGCTTTTTCTTCGCCGATGCCGACAAATGCAATTTCGGGAGCTGTATAAATGCAGGAAGGAACAACCGAATAATCCATCTTTACACTCTTCTGCCCGCATGCATTCGCCGCAGCTGCAAGGCCCTGTGCGCTTGCAACATGCGCAAGCTGAATCTTGCCGGTTATATCGCCGATCGCATAGATGTTTTCGATATTTGTGCGGCAATAATCGTCGATGTTCACAAACGCGCGGTTCATTTCGATTCCGACATTTTCAAGCCCGATGTTTGCCGTCATTGCGCGGCGGCCGACGGCAACAACGCAGCAGCCTCCCTCGGCTGTTTTTTCGGCTCCGTTGAGTTCGTACGTTACGGTGACTCTTTCGCCGCCGTTGATGCCTGTTACCTTGGCATTGTTGATAACAGTAACTTTTTTGCGTTTGAGTACCCTTGTTGAAAGCATTTTAACGATGTCGGCATCCACGCCCGGAAGTATGCTCGGCATCATTTCAATAACGGTTACGGGCTTTCCGAGAGAGGCAAACAACGTTGCAAACTCTATGCCGATAACACCGCCGCCGATAATAACAAAGCTGTCCGGAAGCTCTGTCATTGAAAGCACTTCGTCGGAAGTTATGACATTTTCGCCGTCAATACCGGGAATCGGGGGACGCGCAGGCGCACTTCCCGTTGCAAGAATCAGCTTGTCGAACGTGATTTTTTCGCCGTCAACATCGAGAGTGTGCTCGTCAACAAGCTTTCCGAAGCCGTTTATGACCTTCACTCCGTGCGCTTTTTCAAGCCCCGCAATGCCCTTGCGCAGGCCTGCAACAACAGAATCCTTGTATTCGGCAAGCTTTGCAAAATCAAACCCGACCTCACCGGTTGTTACACCGCAGGACGCAGCATTCAGCGCCGACTGATAAACTTCCGCACCGTGCAGCAGTGCTTTTGTGGGAATGCAGCCGCGGTTCAAACATGTTCCGCCCAGATCGCGCGCCTCAACAAGCGCCGTGTTTTTGCCGTATTGTGCGCAGCGTATAGCCGCTTCATAACCGCCCGGGCCCGCGCCCAGAACAACGATATCATAATTGTATTCGCTCATTATTTAAATTCCTTATCCTTTTTGGCAGCGTACCGCCGTGTTTATCCAAAGTATACCACAAACGGAAAGATTTTTCAATCCTGCCGTGACTTTTGACGCATTCTGTTTTTTTAAACAGCATCACTTTTCACTTGCCGAAAGCCGCGATTTGTGCTATATTATAGTGGGTTGATACGGCATTATGCGCCGGTTTGCGGCCGATGCGGTGACCCGGGAACGGAGTTTGGCAGCATGAACACGGAATTTTTCAATGCAGCAACACAAAAAGAGAACGGAACAAACGTGTGCGGGCGAATCATTCGCGCGGGCGGGCTTGTTGCGTTTCCGACCGAAACCGTATACGGACTCGGTGCAAACGGGCTTGACGGCTGTGCTGTGGAAAAGATTTTTGCTGCAAAGGGGCGCCCCGGAGACAACCCTCTCATTCTTCATATTGCAAAAAAAGCGACCTCAAACAGCTTTGGAAACATGTTCCGGACAAGGCGCGGCAGCTTGCGGATGCATTCTGGCCGGGTCCGCTCACCATGGTCTATCTCAAAAGCGACATTGTCCCTCCGCAGGTCACGGCGGGGCTCTCCACCGTTGCGGTGCGTATGCCGGAGCATAAAACCGCACTTGCTCTGATTCGTGCGGCCGGCGTTCCGATTGCGGCACCGAGCGCGAACCTTTCAGGAAAACCGAGCCCGACCTGCGCTCAGCATGTTCTGGATGACCTTGACGGATGCATTGATGCAATTATTGACGGCGGGGATTGCAGAGTCGGCGTTGAATCCACGGTGCTTTCCCTTGTCGGCACACCGACGGTGCTTCGCCCCGGCGGAGTCACAAGAGAGATGCTTGAAAGCGTCATCGGGCATGTTGATATTGCTCATGCGGTGCTCAACCCGTTAAAAAACGGAGAAACCGCCGCTTCACCCGGCATGAAATACAAGCATTATGCGCCCGAATGCGATGTTGTCATCGCTGACGGCGGCAATGACTGCAAAAAACCGCCTCCATCGCCTGCCGTGAATACACTCGCGCAGAGCTTTCGGGCAAAAAATGCATCATACTCGCAACGGAACAAACCAAATCCCGCTATTCGGGAAAGCGGCATGTCGTTATCGGCGACAGGACTCAGCCGCAGACGCTGTGCGCCGCCCTTTTCCGTGAACTTCGAAACGAATCGCGCGGCATGGATTTGATAATTGCGGAAAGTGTCCCCGCCGAGGCTCAGGGGCTTGCATACATGAATCGTCTGCTCCGTGCCGCCGGATTTACGGTTATTTCCGAATGACCGCTGCGATATGCCGACGACTTTTCGGCTGCGTTCGAAGCCGTTTGGATGCCGTCGGTGTTTACGGAATTTATTCTTGCTCAATCACAAAAATTTTTAATATTTTTAAAGACTTTACGGAAAGGATTTCCCGCGCACCGCACGGGACAATAAAAAAATGAAAATTGCAATTGCATCCGACCACGGCGGATACGCACTCAAGAACGAGCTTTTGCCCTATATTACCGAACTTGGTCACGAATTCAGGGATTTCGGCTGTTATTCAACCGACAGTATGGATTATCCCGACATCGCATTTCCCGCCGCAGAAGCTGTTGCTTCCGGCGAGTTTGACCGCGGGATCCTCATCTGCGGCACCGGCATCGGTGTTTCTATCTGCGCAAACAAGGTTCGCGGCATTCGCTGCGCACTCTGCGGAGATGTTCTTTCCGCGGAACTGACCCGTCAGCATAATGATTCCAACATGCTTGCAATGGGCGGAAGGATCATCGGCATTGAAACCGCAAAGGCGATCGTCAAAACATGGCTCTGCACCGAATTTGCCGGCGGCAGGCACGAACGCCGCATCGGCAAAATTTCCGATTACGAATGCAGATAAAAGCTTCTTGCTTGATTTCAACTTATTTAATAAATAATTTTACAAAGGGGTATTAACAATGAAAAACTACATGGAAAACGTTGTCGTTATCGACCATCCTCTCGTTCAGCACAAACTCACCCTCATGAGGGACAAAAACACCGGCACAAAGGATTTCCGTATGCTGCTCAACGAGCTGTCCACGCTCATGGCATATGAAGTCACCCGTGACCTTCCCATGGAGGAAGTTGACATTGAACTCCCGTTGCATCAAGCGCGCAAGAGTGCTTGCAGGACGCAAACTCGGCATCGTTCCCATTCTCCGCGCCGGTCTCGGCATGGCAGAGGGCGTCATGGAGCTGATTCCCGCCGCAAAAGTCGGACATATCGGGCTTTATCGCGACCCCGAGACGCTCAAGCCTGTCAGCTATTACTGCAAGCTGCCCGGTGATACCTCCGAGCGCGATATGATCGTTGTTGACCCCATGCTTGCAACCGGCGGCTCCGCTGCGAGGGTATTCGCATCGTCAAGGAAGCAGGCTGCAAAACCGTTCGCCTGATGTGCCTTGTTGCCGCTCCCGAGGGCATTGAAATGCTGCATAAGCTGCACCCCGATGTTGTCATCTACACCGCCGCGGTTGACAGCCACCTCAACGATCACGGCTATATCGTTCCCGGTCTCGGCGATGCCGGCGACAGGATTTTCGGAACGAAATAAACTGCTTCAAGCGCATTAAAAAACTCTGCATCGGCTTAAACAAACCAAACGGGACTGCTGCATTCACCGCAGCGGCCCCGTTGCTTTTTTATCAAAACAGCTTAACCCGTTCTGTTCAATTATCGGTTGATTTATCGGTTGATTCCGACCGATATGCGGACAGTGTTCACTCTTCGTCAGACTCTTCGATGCGCTTAATATCGGCACCGAGGGCGCGGAGCTTATGTTCGAGTTTTTCGTATCCCCTGTCGATATAATAGATATTTCGCACACGGGCAGTTCCTTCCGCCATCAGAGCCGCAACTATCATTGCCGCGCCCGCACGCAGGTCGGAAGCATAGATATCGGTGCCGTAGAGCTTATCAACGCCGATCACGGTTGCGGTTCTGCCGTTCACGATTATGTTCGCACCCATGCGGTTGAGCTCGCGAACATGGTTAAACCTGTCCTCAAACAGATTCTCCGTGATGAAGCTGTTGCCCTGTGCAACCGCCAGCAATGCGGTCATCGGCTGCTGCAAATCCGTCGGAAAACCGGGATACGGCAGAGTTTTGATATTCACCGCACGCGGGCGGGAGTTTGAAATAATCTGCATGTAAAAATCATTGCCGTTATCCCCTTCAATGACCTCCACTCCGCATTCCATAAGCTTTGCGGAAATTGCCTCAAGGTGCGCAGGTATGACGTTGTTAATCACAACATTTCCCTGTGTTGCGGCAGCGGCAATCATGAAAGTCCCCGCTTCGATTTGGTCGGGTATTATCGCATAGGTGCAGCCGTGCAGCGCATCGCAGCCCGTTATGCGGATAACATTCGTTCCCGCACCGCGAATGTTTGCTCCCATGGTATTGAGAAAATTTGCCACGTCAACAACATGGGGTTCGCGTGCAGCGTTGTTTATCACGGTTTTGCCCTCTGCACGACATGCGGCAAGCATAATGTTTATCGTTGCACCGACGCTTGCCATATCAAGATAAATCTCCGCACCGCGAAGCTTGTCGGCCGAGGCGGTAACTATGCCGAAGCGATCCTGCACATTTGCTCCGAGAGCGCGCATTCCGTTGATATGATAATCCATGGGACGCTGCCCGATCGCACACCCTCCCGGCTGAGCAATTTCGGCACGGCGGAATTTTCCGAGCAGCGCACCGAGCATGTAATACGACGCACGCAGCTTGGCCGCCATTTCGTTTGTTACGCTGTGGGACTTTATTGTTCGCGGATCGATAACAACAACGCCCGGAGCGGGGCGCGTAATCGCTGCACCCATTGAACTCAAAATCTCCGTGATTCGATTAACATCCTCTATATCGGGCAGGTTTTCGATTCTGCAAGGTTCATCTGCCATTATCGATGCACATATTATCGGCAGTGCAGCGTTCTTTGCGCCGCTCACGGTCACGCTGCCGCGAAGCGGGATTCCGCCGCGAATTTCAAAAAAAGCCATATAAACTCCGTATTATATAAATTTAATAATTTAAACAGTAATTCTATTTTGCAACCCGCGAAATAACGCTCCCTTTTCGAATTCGGAAAAAGGAACAAACGCACAGCTGCATCCGAAACGCAAACCGAGTTTGTTTTGCATATTCCCGGAGGCAGTTTATTCTTCAATGCGGAATTGCAGTCACATTTTGATTTTAACACAGGCGGCAGAGTTTGGCAACCCGCATAAAAGCAAAATTTGTTCTGTCAACGGTTCAAAACACTGTTTCCGCATTGAAAAAGCATGGTCACATGCTGTTCATTCACTGCGTAAGCCCGCTTATATAGGCTTTCGGGTCGCACGGAACCCCGTTTGCATAAATGCCGAAATGTATTCCGTCCGCACCCGCCGTGCCGATTATGTCGCCCGCTGCAACGGTTGTTCCGACGGAAACATGCGCCTTTTCAAGCCCGGCATAAACGGTTGCAAAACCGTTTTCGTGACGAACATACACGGTCAAACCCATGCTGCCGCGCTCAAGCACCGCAACAACGGTTCCTGCTGCCGCTGCCTTGCAGTTTTCGCCTCTGTTCGCCGCAAAATCCACGCCCTCATGCATACTGCCGTTGAGCAGTCCGAAAAAGCGCACAACAGCAGCATCAACGGGCCTTGCAAATGCAATACCCGAAGCAGGGTATTCACCCGTTGTTATTCCGTTTGCTGCCGGGCGCGGTCTTGTTCCGATGACAACGGTTTCTTTCAGCGGCAGGTCAAGATACTCGCTCTCAAGCATTCGGCTGCTTTGAAGCGTGCCGTTAATATAAATGTATTCATAAGCACTCATTTTTTTGCCGTTCCGTCCGTATTCGGCAACAAAGCGGGTCCCGCAGTAAAAATCGCTGCTGTTAACCGTCGATACCTCATACGGAATCGTTACAAATTCATGCTCAATAAGCCTGCTTTGAACCCTTAGCGGCGTGCTGCTGCCTGTCAGAAACGCAAATGCCTCATCATAGGGCATGACCGCCGCATTTTCGTCCGCCTCAACAAAACCGATTTCATTCAAAAACGATGTGACCGCTCCGCTTTTGTTCACAAAACCATCGAAATATGTACGCACGGCTTCAATAAGCTCCTCCGCCGCGCTTGCCGCTTGCAAGCGTTGCGATCGGGCTGCCGTCCGCAATGACGTCGTTTTAACGTGCGCCAAAGTTTCGCCCTGCGGGAACGGCGTATCCGAAACCTCTTCTGTCGGTTCAACGGTAGAGCGCGATTTTCTCTGTCTCCGTTCTTATCAAACGTCGCGGCGTTTTCCTTCCCTGCATCCGTAGTATAATCCGTCGCAGGCACGGAAGCACTGCCGTACCGCTCCGCCCCCGTTCTGCCGAGCAATATCAAAGCAACAGCGGCGACATCAGCAAGCACCTCGCATATTATGAAAGAAATAACGCTGTGTTTCCTGTATGCTTCGTTGTTTTTTTCTTTACCTCGCATGTCCGAAGCATCCGATGCATTGAAGTTTATTTTCCCCCCATTGACATCCGCACCGGACTCCTCATTGACATCCGCACCGGACTCCTCATTGCCGTCCGCACCGGACTCCCCATTGCCGTCCGCACCGGACTCCTCATTGCCGTCCGCACCGGACAGGCGGAACCTTTCGGAAGCAGCCTTTTTAAGTTTTCTTGGTTTATTCCTTGCCATGCTGATATTATAAACCCGAGTGCGCGGACAGCAATGCTGATTTTTTAATAATTTGTGACAAATTTCACGTTTTTTTGCAGACTGACGCAAACTCGGCGGATCGCGGAAGCCCTCCTGCGCGAAAGACGGATACACCGCCGCGACCCCGCCTTTTTCTTTCGTCCCGAAGTGACGAAATTACTTAAAAAGTGTTGCAAATTTTTATGTTGTTTGTTATAATAGCAGTGATACCGGCAATGAAGGACAACACTCCTCGTCGGGCGGCGTCCCGGCTTGTTTTTTATTTGCACTATCGGGCGTAAACTTTATTCAATCTACGGATCGCAGCATTTTGTCTGCGGCTGCCTATTGGTCTTTGTTTATGTAAAAATCGCATATGAAATTTATTTTTTAAGCGTTCGATACCGTGTGGTTATTTTGTTGCACTGCCCTTTCGGCAGGTTTGTTGTTTTCGTTCTGTCGGTTTAAGGGAGTTTTGATTTCGAGATCTTTCCCGCAGAGTGAATCATTCAAAGCATTCCCGCACTATGTAAGCGCATATTTTGCTTTGCGCAAAGGAGGGTTTATTTGCTCAACATTTTCAGGTCGCTTGCCCGTTCAAAACGGGCAATGGTATTCGTTGATTACGAATACTGGTTTTATTCGTACAAAAACAAATATAATCTTCGTCCCGATACAGCCGCATGGCGTGCCGAGCTTGAAAAGCAGTTCGACATTGAAGATATTATGATTTTTGCCGATTTTTCATCCCCCGGCATCGGTGAGGAGCTTGCAAAGCTGCGCAACATCACCAACACCATTATCGAAACCGGCACGGCAACGCAGTATCGCAAAAAAGATATGACGGATTTTGTTATGCTTGATTATATTTATCAGAACGTAACATCCAGAAACGATGTCGGCACCTATATTATCTTCACCGGAGACGGTCATTTTCAGTCCGTTGTCAAATATCTTGTGCAGAAAAGGCACAAAAAAGTTGTTGTTTACGGTGTGACGGACACGTTCAGCAAACGGCTTCAGGGTGTTGCAAGCGACATTCGCCTGCTTCCCGATGAGGAGGAGCTTAGCAACTCCTATATGCGCATGATAGTCAGCAACCTTGCGCACGTTGAAACAAAAGCCAATATCATTCCGACGTTTTGGGGTACCATTGAAGCGGTGTCAAAGCGAAACAATGTTCCCGACGACAGGGTAAAAGCCACACTTTTGCGCATGATGGCAAACGGATACGTTTTTCAAAAAGATTTTTCAATCAATTCAAGCAAACAGGTGCGCATCGTTGCCGCCGATTGGAAAAAAATCAAAGCAGCCGGCCTTTACGACGAAGGCTGAAAACAACCGGCTTAAAATTAAACCCGCAGGAGCCGCTTCCGCCGAATTTGCGCAGCGGCTCCTTTATTTATTCAAACTATCGTCGGTTTATTGCTTATTTCGTTTTTTTTGCTTCACCAAAGTTGTGTATTGCAGCGGAGAGAGTTCTTCCGCCGCTTCAAGCTCCGCACTGTTTTGCGGAGCGGTCGGCATCATGCCCGTTGTTTCGTTTGCCGAAGCTGTTGCATTCCCCGCATCAATACCCAAATTCTGTCCGCAGAAATCCGCATCCTGCATTTTAGGCATTTTCCGTTCGGAATTGTTCTTATCATTTTTCATCTCTTTTTTCATCGGATTCACCTCTTTTTTGTTTGCTGCCGAATAAACATTGTTTTTCCGAAAAAACATTGAGTTTGCACAATTTTTTTCGAATCCAACGGTTCGACTCGGCGCGTTTTCGTCCTTCCGTATGTATTGTTTGTGTAAAATATTGAAAAAATTCTTGATAAATACTTGAAATTTCGGGAAGAATTATGTATAATACATTGCTGTACCAAGTGTGTATAAAAAAGAAAACACGGAGGATTCATTATGTCCCACAAATATGTGTACCTCTTCAATGAGGGCAACGCAACCATGAGGAACCTTCTGGGCGGCAAAGGTGCCAACCTTGCCGAAATGACCGGTCTCGGTCTGCCCGTTCCTTATGGCTTCACAGTTTCAACCGAAGCCTGCACCCGTTACTATGAGGACGGCCGCACAATCTCCGATGACATCATCGAGCAGATAAAAGCAGCTCTTGCCGTTACCGAAGAAAAGGCGGGCAAAAAATTCGGCAGCACCGAAAACCCCTTCCTCGTTTCCGTTCGTTCCGGCGCACGTGCAAGCATGCCCGGCATGATGGACACGATCCTCAACCTCGGTCTGAACGACGAAACCGTTGTTGCTCTTGCAAACCTGACCGGCAACGAGCGTTTTGCATATGACAGCTATCGCCGTTTCATTCAGATGTTTTCCGACGTCGTTATGGAAGTTGAAAAAGCAAAGTTCGACGTGATTTTCGACGGCGCAAAGAAAAAATACAATTGCGAACTTGACACCGACCTTACTGCCGACAACCTTAAGGAAATCGTTGAAGCATACAAAGCCATGTTTAAACAGGTCAAGGGATTTGACTTCCCGCAGGAACCCATGACTCAGCTTCTCGAAGCTGTCAAGGCAGTTTTCCGCAGCTGGGATAACCCCCGCGCAATTATCTACCGCCGCATGAACGATATCCCCTCCGATTGGGGCACCGCGGTCAACGTTCAGAGCATGGTATTCGGCAACATGGGCAACGACAGCGGTACCGGTGTTGCATTCACCCGCAACCCCTCCACCGGCGAAAAGAAACTCTACGGCGAGTATCTCATGAACGCACAGGGCGAGGACGTTGTTGCAGGCATCCGCACTCCCGAACCCATCGACCACCTCAGGCAGACCAACGAAGCCGTTTACAACGAATTCGTAAGAACGGCCGAAACTCTTGAAAAACACTATCGCGACATGCAGGATATGGAGTTCACCATTGAACGCGGCAAGCTCTTCATGCTCCAGACCCGCAACGGCAAGCGCACCGCAGCGGCAGCTCTTCAGATCGCTGTTGACCTTGTGAACGAAGGTATGCGCACCCGCGAAGAAGCGATTGCAATGATCGACCCCAAGAGCCTTGACGCTCTGCTTCATCCCACCTTTGACGCCGCCGCACTTAAGGCAGCAAAGGCAATGGCAACCGGTCTTGCCGCATCCCCCGGTGCAGCATGCGGCATGGTCTACTTCTCGGCAGACGATGCAAAGCGCGCAAGCGAAGCGGGCCACAAGGTTATCCTTGCCCGCAAAGAAACCAGCCCCGAGGACATCGAGGGCATGACCGCTTCCGAGGGCATCCTCACCGCTTTCGGCGGCATGACCAGCCACGCTGCGGTTGTTGCAAGACAGCTCGGCACCTGCTGCGTCTCCGGCTGCAAGGAAATCGTTATCGACGAACCCGCAAAGACGCTCACCTTCACCGACGGCACCGTTCTTCACGAAGGCGACTGGATGAGTCTTGACGGCTCAACCGGCAAAGTTTACGCCGAAGCGATTCGCACCGTCCCCGCCGAACTTTCCGGCAATTTCGCAACCATTATGGAATGGGCGGATGCAATTCGCACCCTTAAGATCCGCACCAATGCGGACTCCCCCGCACAGGCTGAAATGGCAGTCAAGTTCGGCGCAGAGGGCATCGGTCTCTGCCGCACCGAGCATATGTTCTTTGACGAAGCACGAATCCCCGCAATGCGCGAGATGATCGTTTCAAAGAATGCGGATGAGCGCAAGGCTGCTCTTGCAAAAATTCTGCCCATGCAGCGTGAAGACTTCAAGGGCATCTACAAGGCAATGCAGGGTCGTCCCGTTACGATCCGCTTCCTGGATCCGCCCCTCCATGAGTTCCTTCCCACCAAGGATGAGGAGATCGCCGCTCTTGCAAGCAACATGGGCATCACCTTTGATGAGCTCAAAAAGACCGTTGTCAGCCTGCACGAGAGCAACCCCATGATGGGCCACCGCGGCTGCGTCTGTCCGTTACTTACCCCGAAATTGCGGAAATGCAGACCCGTGCCGTTATTGAAGCTGCAATCGAGGTTCGTCAGGAAACCGGGCTTGAAATCATCCCCGAAATCATGATTCCCCTTGTCGGCGAAACCCGTGAGCTTGCATATGTTAAGAGCTTCGTTGTTGAAACCGCAAAGAAGGTCATGGAAGAAAAGGGCATGGAAATCCCCTACCTTGTCGGCACCATGATCGAAATCCCCCGCGCCGCTCTCACTGCGGACGAAGTTGCAACCGAGGCGGAATTCTTCAGTTTCGGCACCAATGACCTTACCCAGATGACTTTCGGCTTCAGCCGCGACGATGCCGGGAAGTTCCTTGATGACTATTATAAGAAGAAAATCTTCGAGAGCGATCCCTTTGCACGCGTTGATCAAAACGGCGTAGGCAAACTCGTCAAGATGGCTGTTGAGCTCGGCAAGCAGACCCGTCCCAACATAAAGCTGGGCGTTGCGGCGAACACGGCGGTGATCCCTCCAGCATCGAGTTCTTCCACAAAGTCGGTCTTCAGTATGTTTCCTGTTCACCCTTCCGCGTACCCATTGCAAGGCTTGCGGCAGCACAGGCAAAGCTGAACAACAACTGATTCAACCCACCTAACCCATTAACTTTTCCCGCGCAGCTGCCGATACTTAAATGATTCGGCGGCTGCACGGTGCAGACATCAAATAAGGACGCAGAAATTCGGAATTGTTCCGTTTCTGCCGTCCTTTGATTATCATATTCATGCGCACTGCTTAATATACACTGCTGTCAAAGCATTCCCATTTCAGTTTCCTGATGCACCGTTGTGCTCATGCCGTGTGCTCATCCAAAATGCTTTTCAGTGCAGCCATTGAACTTGTATGACTTCTTGCAACACGAAGGTTCTTTCGCTTCGCCTGCCCGGAGGCAATCTGAAGCATTTTATGAGACATTGTGCTTGTGAAAAGCACGACCAAATCCGGTGTGCCGAAGTTCTGAATTCCTTTATCCGTTTCAATATAAACCTTTGCTTTACATGAATATGATTTGCAAAGCTGCTCATATTGCCTTATCATGCGCTCATTTCCGCCGACGATAACAACGCTCATTTTCTTTCCCTTTCTCTGTTTGTTATTTTTAACTTTTCGCTTTAATCTTCAATTTCTTTCCGTGCCGTTTTTTAATTCCGACCGTTTTGCTTTTAGTTAGCCTATGCTAACTCCAGTTCTAAAAATAAAAAATCTCTGCCGGTGCTTTCACAGCAATACGGATATGCTTCTCCGTAGGGGCTGAAGCACGAAAAGCATATCCGTTCTGCTTCACAACTTTTTCACCCTTTTTCAGTCTTTATGCAGAATGCCCGCAAACAGTCCGCGCCTGCCTTCAACGATTTTTGTCGAGGCGGAGATGAATTCATAACCTGTCTCTTCAATTGCGCGCTTAAGCGCAGCTGCATCGGGTTCTGTTTCGGACTCGATCACCGTTTCACCTTTTGAGTGCGATGATTTCACTTTCTTAACGTTGAAATTCCTTCTTATTGCATCATTGATATGCGCTTCACACATTCCGCACATCATTCCATCGATTTTTACAACGGTTCTGAACATTTTTTCTCCTTTCCGCAAAGCTGTTTCCGTAAATTCGGCCGGCATTTTTCCTGCTTGCACCGGTTTGCGGCCGACTGATTATTTTTTATGGCAGGAGCCTGCCATCGGACAATGGGCGCACTTGCAGCCGCAGGAGGACTTGCCTTTTCTTTTGTCTTTAACAAGGCTCACAATGATAAGAACCACAACAGCGGCAAGCACAAGGCAGATAATAATCGTTGAAAGATTCCGAGCTATCCAATTGAACATATGACCTTCTCCTTTCATGTTTCTGTTTTCGTGAAAAATAAAATCGGTTTTTGCTTATTTTATTCCCGAATTTGCCCGGAAGATGCGGAGGCAATGCATGGCGCACCGCCGTCCGCATCGTCATCCGGGTTGGGGGAATTCATTCGTCGAACCGTATCGTATTGCCGAACGCTGTTCGACTCAAACCATTGCTAACGTTTTGATTTATCCAATCTTAACGTTCTTGGTAAGCTTTGTTGCCTCTTTGTAGGGGCGGGCGAGCATGTAGATAATGCCGGCAAGTGCAGCAACAGCAAAGATGAGCCGACAACATGCACATTACCCGTGAACAGGCAGCCGAACTGATAAATCATCAGAGAGATGATGTACGCAAATCCGCACTGGTATGCAACTGCGAACCAAGTCCATTTCGGGCTGTTCATTTCGCGCTTTATTGCGCCGATTGCCGCAAAGCAAGGTGCACAGAGCAGGTTGAACACCAGGAACGAATATGCCTGAATGCCGTTGAAAACATGTGCAAGGGTCGCATAAACGGGACCTTCTGCGCCGTAAAGAATGCCCATCGTGCCAACGATGTTTTCCTTTGCAACAAGGCCGGTGATGGATGCAACCGCTGCCTGCCATTCGCCCCAGCCGAGGGGTTTGAAGATCCAGGCGATCGCATTGCCGACTGCCGCAAGAATGGACTTGTCAAGCTCGTCTTCCGCAAGCATTCTGAACCCGTCGGAAGTAAATCCGAAGTAGGAGTAAACCAAACGAGTATCGTGGACAGAAGAATGATCGTGCCCGCTTTCTTGATGAATGACCAGCCGCGCTCCCAAGTGGAACGGAGAACGTTGCTGACAGTGGGAAGATGATATGCGGGAAGCTCCATTACGAAGGGAGCCGGTTCGCCCGCGAACATCTTGGTTTTCTTCAGCATGATACCGGAAATTATGATTGCCGCCATGCCGATGAAATATGCACTTGTTGCAACCCAGCTGAACCGCCGAAGATTGCGCCTGCGATCATTGCAATAAAGGGAACCTTTGCACCGCAGGGGATGAACGTTGTGGTCATGATGGTCATGCGGCGGTCACGTTCGTTTTCAATCGTTCTGGATGCCATAATACCGGGAATGCCGCAGCCCGTGCCGATGAGCATCGGGATGAAGGATTTGCCGGAAAGACCGAATTTGCGGAAAATCCTGTCAAGGACGAATGCGATACGCGCCATATAACCGCAGCCTTCAAGGATAGCGAGCAGCAGGAACAGAACAAGCATCTGCGGAACAAAGCCGAGAACAGCACCGACACCTGCAACTATACCGTCGTTGATAAGCCTGCAAGCCAATCGCTGCGCCTGCTTTTTCAAGACCTTCGCCCACAAGCACGGGAATACCCTTTACCCAAACGCCGTATGCGGCGGGATCGGGTTCGTCGAATCCGTTTTCCTTAAGGTATTTAACGGCATCAACATAAGTCATGCCGATGGTTTCATCTTCCTTTGCGTCTTTGGGGATTGTGGAATAATAAACGGTCATTTCGTTTACCGCAAGAGTTTCCTCATCCTCAACGCCGATGATTGCGGTTGCATTCTCGCTCTCGGGCTTGTATGCTTCGAGTTTGGCAAGCACTTTGTCGGCATCAAAATCTTCGGCTTCAGTGTCGAAATCAACAAATGCGCCGGCAGCGTTCATTGCGTTGCTGTAATTTTCGGCAGTTTCGTTATATGCCTTTGAGCCGATGCCGAACAGATGCCAGCCGTCGCCGAACAGTCCGTCGTTTGCCCAATCCGTTGCCGCGCTGCCGACTGTTACCATTGAAATATAGTAAACAAGGAACATTACTGCAGCGAAGATGGGGAGACCCAGCCAGCGGTTGGTCACGATTTTGTCGATCTTATCGGAAGTCGAAAGCTTGCCCGTGTTTTTCTTTTTGTAGCAAGCTTTGATAATCGAACCGATGTAGATATAACGTTCGTTGGTGATAATGGATTCGGAATCGTCGTCCATTTCCTTCTCTACCGCCTCGATATCCTTATTGATATGCTCCATAACCTTAGGATCGATATTCAGATTTCGAGCACCTTGTCGTCGCGCTCAAAATCTTCACGGCATACCAACGCTGCTGCTCCTCGGGCAGTCCGTGAACGGCTGCTTCCTCGATATGTGCAAGCGCATGTTCAACAGGGCCGCGAAGGTGTGCATGGGAACGGTTTTTCCGTTCTTTGCTGCATCGATTGCCGCTTCCGCAGCTTCCGCAATGCCGGTTCCGCGCAAAGCGGAAATTTCAACGACTTTGCAGCCAAGCTGACGCGAAAGTTCGGCAACATTGATTTTGTCGCCGTTCTTGCGAACAAGGTCGATCATGTTGATTGCAACAACAACCGGAATACCAAGCTCCGTAAGCTGAGTTGTAAGATACAGGTTGCGCTCCAAATTCGTGCCGTCGATGATGTTCAGTATCGCATCGGGACGCTCGCCGATAAGGTAGTTGCGCGCAACGACCTCTTCAAGTGTATAGGGTGAAAGCGAATAAATACCGGGAAGGTCGGTGATGATAACGCCGTCATGTTTTTTAAGTTTACCTTCTTTTTTTCAACCGTGACACCCGGCCAGTTTCCGACGAACTGATTCGAGCCGGTCAATGCATTGAACAGCGTTGTTTTGCCGCTGTTAGGGTTGCCCGCAAGGGCGATTCTCAAATTCATTTTATCCTCCTTATCCGTCATACGGTTATATTTTTTCCGTTCTGCCGCCGAAAGCCGAAATGCACCTTTCGGCGAAGCATTGTTAGCTTTGGCTAACACTTTGTTCCGAATAATACGGGGTTTCCCCCGCATGTTTTCCGTTTTATTCGATTTCGATCATTTCAGCGTCCGCCTTGCGGAGTGAAAGCTCATAACCGCGCACCGTGACTTCAATGGGGTCGCCCAGCGGTGCAACCTTGCGAACATAGACCTCAACCCCCTTGGTGATGCCCATGTCCATGATGCGGCGTTTTACGGCTCCCTCACCGTGCAGCTTTACAACCTTTACGGTGTCTCCGATTTTTGCCTGTCTGAGTGTATTCATGATTATTCCTCCCGACTTTATTTTTATAATTTATCTTTAATTTTTCATTCACATTCGCAGCATCGCCGTTTGCAAACCGCAAAATGTTGCAAACCGCAAAAGGTTGCAAACCGCAAAAATTTGCGTTTTTTCCGCATCAGACCATTATGCGGCGTGCCATTTCTTCACTTATAGCAACACGCGACTCCTTGACGTTCACAATAACGTTTCCGCCGAGCGCATTCACGACAGTAACGCTTCCGCCGACAACAAAGCCGAGATCCTCAAGATGTTTTTTAATCTCCGGACTGCCGCCGATCTTCTTTATCGTGTTCTCCTCGCCGATTCCGCCAACATTAACGGCATCATATCATTACTCCTTGCTCAATAACACGAATTTTAAATTAGCTTTTGCTAACTTTCTGTTCAAAAAAATTAGCTCTTGCTAACTTGATTCGTCTAAAAATAATTAGCTCTCGCTAACCGAGACATATCATACAACCGCACTCGGAATTTGTCAACCCCTTTTTTCAAAAAAACTCAAAAATTTTTGCTTATTTTGCACAAATCGACAATGCGGCATGTCCGTTTTCGGCCTCCTCTGCCGATTTATATGCTGTTTCACTCCAAGCATACCGTACTCCTTATGCAGTGCCGTCTCTGAACAATGTTTCGGCATCGAACGCATTTTTTACAATACAAAGCTTCCGTTATTGTTTGTATTACATTTATTTGCAAAAGCTCTACTGTTTTATGTACCGAAAGTGCTTTGTTTTGTGTTGACACCGTATATTTCGGGCGGTATAATACAATTGTAAAAGCACCGAAGCTTTTTTATCGTAACCCCTCATGCAGAAGCCGGCGGAAACCTCACCCGCCGGCTTTTGTTCCGCTTTGTCCGCTTTGCAGCCGGAAAACTCAGTAAAAAAAGAACCGTCCTGTTACGGGCGGTTCTCAAAAAACAACCTGCTTTGTCAATGTTAAAGTCGGATTGATTCAAAAAATTGAGAATCATCCGCACTCGCAAGTTTTACGGATTGAGCCTGTCGGGGCTGCGGAACAGGAACATAGCTTCCTTAATGTTGAGTCCGAGCAGCAGCATGGTCAAACGGTCAACACCGAGACCGAAACCGCCGTGCGGAGGACAGCCGTATTTAAAGAATTCAAGGTAGAACTTAACGTCTTCACCGAGTCCCTTTTCGTCCGCCTGTTTTTTGAGGATTTCGTAACGGTGCTCGCGCTGTGCACCGGTTGTGATTTCAACACCGCGCCAGATAAGGTCATAACCCTGCGGAACGCCGTTTTCATCGCGCATATGATAGAATGCGCGCTTTTCTGCGGAGTAATCGGTTATGAAGAGGAACTCGTGATTGTAATGCTTCTTCACCCAATCAAAGCTGAGTTTCTCTGCCTCGGTGGTCAAATCGCCGCGTTCGCCTTCCGCGGGAACATAGCCGTATTCCTTTTCAAGAGCATCGTAAAGCTCCGCAAGAGTGATAACGGGGAACGGAAGCGTGGGCACAATGAGTTCAATGCCGAAAGCTTCTTTATGCGTTCGCCGTATTTTTCGTTGACAACGCCGAGAGCATATGTCAATATTTCGGCCTCAATCTGCATAACATCGCGATAGGATTCGATATAGCTGAATTCAAGGTCAAAGCCCGTAAATTCGGTTGTGTGCTTGCTTGTGAAAGATTTTCCGCACGGAAAACGGGACCGACTTCAAATATACGTTCAAAACCCGCCGCCATTGCCATCTGCTTGTAGAACTGCGGACTCTGGGCAAGATACGCCTTGCGGTCAAAATATTCAACTTCAAAAACATCCGCGCCGCTCTCGCTTGCCGCTCCGATAAGCTTCGGAGTGTGAATCTCGATAAAGTCCTTTTTAAGGAGGTATTCGCGCATTGCGTTCACAAGGCAGCTCTGAACCTTAAACAGAAGCTGGTTCTCGTCCGTGCGCAGATCGATCCAGCGATAGTTCAGCCTCTGATCGATTGCAGAGCGTTCGACCGCCTGTTTTTTCTTTGTTGCGGGAATTTCCTTGCGGATAATGGGCAATGCGTACGCAACGGATTCGATTTCAAGTTCCGTCGGCAGAAGCTCGATTCCGCCCATTTTAACGTACTCGTTTTCCGCAACAAGTCCGGTGCAGCTGATTACGGAATCGGGAGTTATGCGCGCAATGTCGTCAACAAGCGCAGGGCATTTCTCTTTTTCGACGGTTATTTGCAGTTTTCCGGTGATGTCCTTGATGACGATAAAAGCCATTGACTTGCCGTCGCGGATGTTTTCAACAAAGCCCGAGACCTTTGCCGTTTCGCCGCATTTTTTTCGAATATCCCTTATGAAGGTTCTTTCCATTTTTGTTCAATAATTCCTTTCGTTATTGAAACGCCTGCGCTTTTTTGCACACAGGCAGAATTCTTCCGCTTATTATTATACTCATATTTTGCTGTAAATCAAGGCTGAAATCACCGTGCACAAAGCATTGCGGGCAGTTTTTCGGCAAATTCGAGCCGCTGCCGCGCCTTTTTGACGCACCGGCGGCAGGAAAAAAGGCTTTCCGCATTACTGTTGACGCGGCAAGTCTTTTTGCTTACGCTTTATGTATCCTTTTTTGCTTTAAGTCAGCTCATTCTCCGGCATCGACAGGTTCGGAATCCGTCTCGCAATCGATGCTTCCGCCGTTTGAAAGATCCTTCCCGTCCAAAAGCAGCAGCTTTTCAGCAAGCAAACGCGAAAAGCCCGCGACTATTGCGGCGGAAGCAACGCGTTCTTCCGTGGTTTGAACCGCAATATCCGGCTTTTCATCATGATCCAAAAGCGCCGCGCTTGCAAGCCGAACCTGCTGAACAAAATATTTTGCGGTCAGATCATGGCGGCTTATGAACGACTCATACGCGCTGCGCACACCCGATGTGCAGCTGTTTTCAGCCGAACCGACCGGAGATTTTGCACATTCATCGCAGCGGGCATCTGCGCTGCACTCACATGTGGGCAGCGCGATTTTTATCATTGACATGTTAAGGCTCTGTTTCAGCGTGCAAATCATCAGCAGGCACGCAATATGGGGTCGATAGTACTTTTTTTTAATCGGACCCGGCATGATCCCGCGGCGAACATAGTTGTTGATGGCGGAACTTGTAACAACCTCTTCATTCTTCAGTTCGGGCGGCAGATAATCCAAATATTTGCGCAGCAAATCAACGGTCTGCTCCATATACAGACCGAAATCGGGTATCTCATCCCATTCGGGAAGGCGAAAGCGCATAAGATGCTTTTCCCACCGACGGAGCTTACCCGCAATCAAGGCTTTATCATATGACATTATTTTTCCCCCTGCGTCCCTTTTTCGGAGCGCAAATTGCAAAAGATTATACGGCATTTTGCATATTGTACATTTTAAGCATTGTTCCGCATTTTTCGCAATTGTATTATAGTGCAGGATTCAAACGCTGTAAAGCGCATTTATACGAAATATATGCTCAAAAGTCTCATTTTGTTACATTGAGCGCTTGACACATTCATATGAACATGTTAATCTGTTACGGAAGATTAGATGATGCGAGGTGAGTGAACGTGTACCGAATTATTACCGATACTTCCGCCAATCTTGAGCTTGAGCTTTTGGAGCGGAAGGGTATTGCGGAGATACCGTTTTCATTCAGTATGCCGGAAAAAGGCGGCGATGCGCTGTACTGTCCGGATTTTTCGGCTTTTGATTCCAAAGCATTTTATGATGCAATGCGCAGCGGAACAAGAGTCACAACCTCCCAAATAACGCCCGCTCAATATACTGAAAAAATGCGTCCCTTGCTTGAAGCGGGGCAGGATATTCTTTTTATCGGCATGTCATCCGGCGTGAGCGGATCATTTCAGGCCGGAATGGTGGCGGCGGCTCAGCTGCGCGCCGAATTTCCCGAACGGAGCATTGAGCTTATCGACACTCTCGGAGCCTCGCTCGGCGAAGGGCTTGTTGTTCTGCGTGCGGCGGAACTCCGCGATTCGGGAATTGCCCTTTCTGCGGCGGTGCACCTGCTTTCGGACTATCGCGACAGGATATGTCAGGTTTTCACGGTTGACAACCTCAAATATCTCTGTTCGACGGGCAGGCTTTCGAATGCAAAGGCTGCAATCGGCAACATTTTGAATATCAAACCCCTTTTGAAGGGCGACAGCGAGGGAAAAATCGTCAATTTCGGCAAAGTTCGCGGAAGGAAAAACTCCCTGCGCGCAATTGCGGAACAATACCGCGAATACGTTGTTGACGCTGCAAACCAAACAGTCGGCATCGCACATGCGGACTGTATCGAAGATGCAAATACTCTTGCGGAGCTTATATCAGAAATTGCTCCGCCGAAGGCTATTTTAACCGTTATGTACGAGCCCGTGACGGTTCCCATGTCGGTCCGGGGACACTGGCATTGTTTTTGTCGGCAAGGCTTCAGACAGGCAAAGAGCTGATTCTTCTGTCCGAAGCACCGAAAAGGAATTCCCCCCTTCCTAATGAAACGTTGGTTTACCGCGTTTCTGTTGTAAAACGAAAAAGTTCCGCGTGCCCTCCCTGCGGACTTTTTCGTTTTTTTAGCGTTTTATATTAGTTGCATGATTCGATGCGGATCCCGTTTTTTTTATGTGTGCATGTTGTATATGTATGTTTCTCTTCCTTTTATATTTCTTTTTTGCATGGCATTCAAAATCCGTGTTTTCCTGCAAAAACAATTCTCAATTCAACATGCGCCTTGCCGCAGCAGCATCCCACCGTTCGGTTAAAAACCGTTTATATCGCTTCGCATCGTGAAAAATGAATTGTTAACAAATTGTTCACAATTTCAGGGCAAAACCGGGTTGACGTTATTACTTCGATATGTTATCATGCAAGTGTATACAAGAACTGCATCGGAATTCGCTCCTTTGCAAAACAATCTGCGCAGAAACGTCCCGCACCCGACGGCTGAAAATCCGTTGGGGAAGTGAACAAATCACTCTCAGTTTCAAGGAGGTATTCAAACAATGAAAAGAACTCTTTCCATCGTCCTTGTTTTCTCGCTTATGCTGTCCGCATTTGTTCTTGCATCCTGCAAGGGAACCGACAAAGACGCACAGAACACCGCCCCGCCGCATTCGGCTGTTTCCGAAACCGCCGCGCCGACGGAGACTCCCACCGCCGCACCGGTAACCGAAGCCCCTACGGCAGACCCCTATCCGAGACCCGATCCCGTAACCGTCGAATGGCTTGCAGGGGAAATGCAGCGCCGCTATTACGTCGGCTGTATGAACCTTGAACTTATGGATTTTTCCGACATTATGGACAGGAACGAGGATACGGATCTGTTCTTTTGGGATAATCAGCTTGAGATTGATTTAATAAAGCTCAATCAAGCAGACAACTATCTCAACGCAACTCCGGATGAGATCACAGTTGAAAACATAGTAAGTGAATCCGAAACTGAGCTCACGGCAGATATGTACGTTTTCATGACGCTTCCGTCCACTGATCCCGAGTTATGCACTGATAGGGGTAAGCGTTTTCAAGTTACAATCGATAAGAAAAGAATGATTATAATCGGCTATTCGGAGCCCGATGCGTGCGAAAGCCGCTATGCCAGTTGGCTCAGTTACCTTGCCTCAAACTATCGAAGGGAAGGGCAGACCTGGCAGGAAGCAAATAAAAAGGCATATGAAGAAATCTATGCCGAATTTGTCATTTTTGCCACTACCTATCCGAGACAAACACCGCAGGGCTGATCAATCATGCGTTCAGCCTTGATCGCAAAACAATTTGAACCTAAGTTTCGGTTTTATCGTTTCCGACAACAAAAAAGCGATAACAAATTCAAAATACGGAGGATCAAAAAATGAAAAGATTTTTCTCGATTATCCTTGCGATAATCCTTGCCTGCGCAGGAACTTTTGATACAGTTCTTGCAAGCGAAGCTGCCGCCTCGGATGAACTGCCCGAAGGCACAAAATCCGTGCCGGGCCGAAGAGTGCGACTTTTTCGAAGTAACCCCCGCCTTTGCGGGTGGAATTGAATCAACCGCCGCCTGCCGCTCGGGTTTCATCGCTCGGGCGGCAGTTTTTGTTTCTGCCGTTTTCGCATCGTGAAAAACAGGTCATCAGCAAATTGCCCCCAATTTTGATATCGAAATTTTTGTGATTGACAAATGCTTTTTCGTGCATTATAATAAAGGCTGAATATTTTTATGTCCCTTTGCCCGGCGGCAATCGGGCAAATACCAAATCGCAGATTGGGACGCGGTGCGCCGCAGTTTTCCTTTAAGGCATACCTCTGTTTTTTGCAGTCGGAGCATGCCGAAAGAGAGCCGTGCAGGGTGAAAGGCGGCAAGGGACTTCGGATGCATTATCACCCATGAGAGCGAAGGGGAAACCGCAATAAGAGGCGGGTTTGCTCAACTCATGCCGAATGTGTTCGGCAATGCGGGATTATCCTTCGACGCAGCCCCCGCGTTAAAGGGCAGGAGTGCAAAGGCACGGTTTTTGTTATGCCTTTGAATCCGGGTGGTACCGCGGTTTCGATCGTCCCGTTTTTCGGGGCGGTTTTTTATTTTTAAAAATTTCCTTAAAAGAAAAGGAGTGTTTGAACAATGTACAAAAAAGTTTCCGCCTCGCTCGACTTTGTTCCGAGAGAGAAAGAGGTTCTGGAATTCTGGAAGGCAAACGGCATCTTCGAGAAATCCGTTGAACAGTCCAAGGGCAAACCTGCTTACACTTTCTATGACGGACCGCCCACAGCTAACGGCAGGCCGCATATCGGGCATGTTTTGACCCGCTCCATGAAGGATATCATTCCCCGCTACCGCACGATGAAAGGCTTTGACGTGCTGCGCAAAGCGGGTTGGGATACGCACGGACTTCCCGTTGAACTTGAAGTGGAAAAGCTGCTCGGACTGGACGGCAAGGAGCAGATCGAGAGTTACGGCGTGCTTCCTTTTATTGACAAATGCAAGGAGTCGGTTTGGAAATATAAAGGCGAATGGGAACAGATGAGCGATGCCGTCGGTTATTGGGCGGACATGGAGCATCCCTATGTTACCTATACCGATGATTACATTGAATCCGTTTGGTGGGCATTGAAGACAATCGACGAAAAAGGTCTGCTCTATAAAGGTCACAAAATCGTTCCCTATTGCCCGCGCTGCGGAACCGCACTGTCAAGCCACGAGGTTGCACAGGGTATAAGGACGTTAAGGAAGTTCCATCTTTGTGACCTTCCCCGTCATTCCCGATGCGGAACACAGCTTTGTTGACGGCAGCGAAAGCTTTATTGCATGGACGACAACACCGTGGACGCTGCCCAGCAATGTCGGTCTTTGCGTCAATGCCGACGAAGACTATGTAACAGTTCTTTGCGGCGAAAAAAAATACATTCTTGCGGCTGAGCTTGTTGAAAACGTTCTCGGCGAGGACACAACCGAGCTTGCACGCTTCAAAGGTTCGCAGCTTGTCGGCATTCACTACAAACCGCTGTTTGATTTCCCCGTCAACCACAAAGGCAGGGATGCATGGCGCATTGTTTCGGACGATTACGTAACCCTTACCGACGGTGCGGGCATAGTTCACCTTGCCCCCGCATTCGGCGAAGACGACGCACGCGTCGGCCGGAAATGGGAGCTTCCGTTTGTTCAGCTTGTTGACGCCCGCGGAAGGCTCACCGGCGGCACCCCGTGGGACGGCACTTTCGTTAAGGAAGCCGATAAGCCCATCATTGCCGACCTTAAAGCGCGCGAAAGGCTGCTTAGGGAACTTCCCTATGAACACAGTTACCCCTTCTGCTGGCGCTGCGACACTCCGCTCATCTACTACGCAAGGGAAAGCTGGTTTGTGAAGACCACTTCCGTGCGCGACAGATTGATTGAAAACAATAAAAAGATAAACTGGATCCCCGAATCCATCGGCGAAGGCCGCATGGGTAATTTCCTTGAAAACGTTATCGACTGGGGCATCAGCAGGGAGCGCTATTGGGGAACTCCCCTGCCGTGTGGATGTGCCTGATTGCGGACATTACCATGTCATGGGCAGCCGTGCGGAACTGCGCAAATATGCTCCGGACACGCCAGAGGATATCGAGCTGCACAAGCCCATGCTCGACCCGATAACCTTTAAGTGCGAAAAATGCGGCGGAACGATGCACCGCGAGCCCGTTGTTATCGACTGCTGGTTCGACAGCGGCTCAATGCCTTTTGCACAGTGCACTATCCGTTTGAAAACAAAGAGGAATTCGAACGCCGCTTCCCCGCGGATTATATCAGCGAAGCCGTTGACCAAACCCGCGGTTGGTTCTATACGCTGAGCGCACTTTCAACCATCCTTTTTGACAAGCCCGCATTCAAGAACTGCATCGTGTTGGGACTTGTTTGCGACAAGGACGGCAAAAAGATGAGCAAGCACGTCGGCAATGTTGTTGCGCCTGCGGACGTTTTAACAAAACAGGGCGCGGATGCGGTGCGTTGGTATTTCTACACCGCCTCCAGTCCGTGGCTGCCCAGCCGTTTCAGCGGCGACGCCGTAAGCGAGATGCAGCGCAAATATATGGGTACGCTGTGGAACACATATGCGTTCTACGTTTTGTACGCAGATATTGATGAATTTGACCCCACGAAGCATGAGCTCGTTCGCGAAAACCTTTCCGTAATGGACAAATGGCTGCTTTCGCGCCTTAACACGCTCATTCGAACAGTGGATAACTATCTTGAAAACCTCCGCATTACCGAAGCGGGGCGCGAATTGAACCGCTTTGTTGACGACCTTTCCAATTGGTACGTTCGCCGCGGCAGGGAACGTTATTGGGGCAAGGAAATGACTGCGGATAAGGAAGCGGCGTATATGACCCTGTTCACAGTGCTTGAAACGCTTTCCCGCCTCACCGCACCGTTCACTCCGTTCATGGCGGAAGCAATTTATCAAAACATCGTCCGCACGGTGAACAACCTTGCACCGGAGAGCGTACACCTTTGCGCATTCCCGATTTGCGACGAAAGTTTCATCGACGCGGAACTTGAACGCAGCATGGACGAAATTCTGAAAGTTGTCACACTCGGAAGGTCGGCACGCAATCTTGCGAACATCAAGAACCGCCAGCCTCTTTCGGAGCTGTTTGTTCAGGGTGTTGATGAACTGCCGGCTCGGTATACTGAGATTATCGAGGATGAATTGAACGTGAAAGCCGTTCGCTTTGTTAAGGATGCTTCCTCATTCATAACCTATCGCGTAAAGCCCCAGCTGAAGCTTCTCGGGCCGCGTTACGGAAAGATTCTTCCCAAAATCAATCAGTATTTGCAGGGAGACGGTATAGGCAATGCGGTTGTTGCTGCCCATGCAGATGGACGCGCTTATGAATTTGAGCTTGAAACGCTCACCGTCTCGCTGAATCCCGAGGATGTGCTTGTTGACACGGTCAAAAAGGAAGGCTTTGCCTCAGTCGGCGATAACGGCGTGACCGTTGTGCTTAACACCGCGCTCACGGATGAACTGATTGAAGAAGGCTATGTCCGCGAAATCATCAGCAAGATTCAGACCATGCGCAAAGAAGCCGATTTTGTTGTTACCGACAGGATTATAATCGGCGTCGAATGCGGCGAAAACCTGCTTGCGGTGTTGGATCGCAATTCGGACGAAATCCGCAGAACGACTCTTGCCGATGAACTCACTTTCGGCATTCCCTGCGGTTATGTGAAAGAGTGGGATATAAACGGCGAGAAGGTCGCTCTCGGTGTTAAAAAAGCATAAGGAAATCGCTTATGCGTGTCTTCGCGCTTCACGAAATCATTGGACAATGTTTACCTGAATACATGCACGGAGCGGAACAACCGAGTCGGCCCTCCGCTCCGTCCGCCTGTATTATTTCATCAAGGAGAAAAGGCAGATGCATTCAAAATCAAAACCCGGCTTTATTCGCTTGAACACGCTCGCGCTTGCGGCGGCACTCGCACTTGCCTGCACGCTTGCACTGCTTTTCTGCGGCTGTCAGTCGAAAGCAGAAAGGGAAAAGCTTGCCGAGGAAGGTCTCTTATATTATAAGAATCTTGATTTTAATAATGCAAAACGCTGCTTCCTCACCTGCGGTGATTCGTATAAATACACAGAGTATCTTGAATCAATTGCCGAATATGAAAAGCTTTATGCTCAGGCGGTTGAATTGGTTTCTGCCGGCAAGCCGAACGAGGCGCGTGCGATATTTGTCGGAATTACCGGATACCTCAACAGTGCTGACTTTGTTGAATATATTGATTCGCTCAAAGTTCATTATGACAGCGGTGTAAAGCTTTATGAAAGCGGCCGCTACCTCGAAGCATATTCAAGTTTTGCGGATGCATGCGGCTATGAATCAAGTGCGGCCTACCTTCGGAACATTGAAGAGCTTTTGAAAGTCTACAATGAGGCCGTTGAGCTTATGAACGTCGGCAATTACGAAGATGCTGTTTTGCTTTTTCAATCGCTGAACACAGAATTTGAAAATTCCGACGACCTTATTGAAACCTGCCGAAGTCGGCTTGCGGTAAGTCCCGTTCTGCTGAACAGCTTCATCAAAGCTTATAACTCAGAGTATTCTTCCGAGGGCATACGCATTGAGGCGGGCAGCACGGGTGAACCGGGCTCGCAATTTTCGCTCCGCGACACAAGAGGGATACTTTTTACGGGACTCACGGACGAGTTCGGAAGGATAACCTATATTACCTGCCGATTTGAACCCGAAGTTCTTGACTCTCTTGAACCCGGCAGCGTGTCAACAGCCGCGGCGCATTTTATCCACGCGCTGAACACGCATACATGCAGCCTCGATTCCGTAACAGCCGATATTTCATCTTATCTTAACGCAGGCGAAAACGGCAGGCTCTACGGCTGCATGAATGTATCAAGCCTTTCCGAAAGCAGCGGCGCATTCGTCATATCGGCAGGATACGAAAAATGACCCGCCCCGTTCACGTTTTTTTGCTTGGCGTATGTTCAATTTCATTCGTTAAAAGGCTTGAACTTTTTTTAAAAAACTGGTATACTTAGCTCATGCCGAACAGCGTGAAATCAATGCGCATTCACGCTGTGCCGATTTGTTTTTTCGGAAACGATACGGCAATTAACAAAACAAACCCGAAAGGAATATCGTTATGAAAAAAGTCAATCGAATGATCGCAATCATGCTGTCCGTTCTTCTGCTTGCTGCCGCATTTTGCATGACAGCATGCAAGGACGACAAAAAAAACCCCAACACTCCCACGACCACCACGAAACCGAATCCGGGCAATGACACACGCAAAAACCCCAACACCACAACCGACCCCCGCACTCTCGTTGTTGAAACGAACTGGGGACTTGCTGCGGATACCGTTGTTATGACGCTCAATTTCAAGGGCAGCGAATACAAACTCACGGCAGGTGAACTTATGCTCTCGGTGCCGAAAATGTTTCCGCACTCGACCAGACCAACGCACTCGTCAGGGGAGGCTCCATTAACGTCTTCAACGGAGTGAATCTCAAGGCCGTTCTCGATTCCGTCGGTGTTGATGTTTCCGATGCCGAAACCACCAACATATACTCGCTTGTACTCACCCAAGCCGGCGGCACCGAGCAGGATCTTTCCGACAAAATCTCCGCGCTGAGCCTTTTCGACTGCACGCTTGCATTTGCAAACAACGGAAAACCCATCGGTTCACCCGATAACGGCGGCTATTTCACTCTGCATACAACTGAACAGGGTTCTACGGATGTTGCCTATTCCGGCGTTACCGCAGTTACCATCAAGTAAACACTCTGCACTGTTCCGTTCCGGCGACAAATAAATCAAACCATAGGCAAAAGGGAGTTCGGCAATTGCCGTTCTCCTTTTTTTGATTCAATTGCATGATTGTAAAAAAATACCGGTTTTTAAATGCCGAGTTTCGTGCATACGGCTGAGTCGGGCGGGCATAATAAGCCCATGAAGAAAAGAGCGAACGGAAAATTTCAGGAGCGGATCAAGCAAGACCATTCGAATGTGACGGATAAAAAATCCGCATTCACAACCGAAGGCAGAGGCGCGATCAAATCGGATGTGTTGGGCAGCTACACCGGCACCGCCGAGGATTATGAGGCTCCGGTGCAGGATGCGGACGATCTGTAAATGCCGCGGATGAACAGCAGCTCGCCGTCAACGGCGGCGCAGTGATGCAAATGTTCCGACCCGCAGGGCATTTCAACCGGATGCTTTCGATGTTCCCCCGAGTTGTACGGATGATTACCCCCATCCCGGGAAACCTTTGAATCGGGAATACCCCGAAAATTCGGCTTTTACGGAGAGCCGAATCGAGTGTTCCCGAGTTTGTGCAGAGTGTTTCATGAAAACCCGAACGGAGCAGAGAACTTTTCTCATGATTTGTCCGCAATTGAAACTGCCGCAGTGATTGCATCTGCGGCAGTTTTTTGATTTTTGAATATGTAATGTTCAATGCGCAGAGAGGGCACTCTGCTTAACGGCTACACAATATGCATGACCTTTTTTGCGATTGCAACCGCATCTTCAACGGAAATTGCGCCGTCGCAGTTATAATCCGAAAGCTCGCGCCGTTCCGGGTCAAACCCGTCCAGTCCGAGCGCGGTGCGCAGCGCCGCCATGCTGTCCGAAAGGGTAATTTTCCCGTCCATGTTCACATCCCCGCGAGCGGCATCCAGCCCCACGGCTTTCAACTCAACGTTGTCAATATAAGCGCAGTCATCAACACCCGCCGATTTGTCGTTTCCCTTTTCATAGCTCCAGCGGAAACAATACCTTCCGTCGATCGGTGCGGTGAAAATGTATTTCGTCCATCCCGTTTCGCCCGATATCTTCATCAAGACCTTTGTTCCGACGGTGCAGATAAACCTGTCCGTGTCAACCCCGCTGCTGACGCAGTAATCAAAACTCAGCGTGTCCCCCGCTTTCATCGTCACTGTAAGACGCAAATCGCTTTCGGAATTGTTTTCGCCCGCATTCGAGCTTACGGCAGCAATGCGTCCGCCGACAACGGTGTTGCCGACCATGCCTCTTGAAACTGTCGTGCTGCCGACAAACGGATCATCCGTCCCGGATGTGAACTCAAGTGAGCCGCCCGGAACGTTCAAAGCATAATTAAGATCGGTAATTCCGCTCTGTCCGTTGAGCAATTGAGAATCCAGCCATTCAATTCGTCCCGTAAGCCAATTGGTGAGAAAATTGACGCCGTGATCAAAGTTCTTTTCCCATTTTTCTTCGGTTTCGGCAGTGCAATTGTATAAATACGCCGCCTGTTCGTTGATAAGTGCAAAAAACTCGGGAATCAACGTGCTGCGGTATTCTTTGTAGCGCTGTTTGAACCGCGCCTGAAAATCCGGATAGTTGTGATACAATGCGTTGAACCACGGAGCGGAACTGTTTATCGCAATGAACCCGACCGGCCCTCTTCCGCCGACGCAGTCCTCAACATCATTGTGTTCCGCACTGGCATTATTAAATGCCGTCAGCCCAAACGCAATATCAAAATCCCATATTGCGGTCATGTACAGCCTGTCGTCCTGACTCTGTTTATACAGATAGCAGCTTGTTTTAAAATTACCGTCGATGTTCTTTGTTATTTCCTGAATAATAATGTAATCTATCCATGAATCGACATCAATGTATTTTTGATAATCTTCGCCGCTTATTCCCATCACGGCATTATGAACGCTCTTCATGTGTTCCTCAAGGTATTCAAGCATTCGCGCCGTGAGTTCGGATGAAGCGGGTTCCGGCTGTTTAAGCACGAAATAATCCTGCGTCTGATTCGCCCAATACGGACAGTCGAACCACATATCCCGTGCAAAATCAACCTTCATCGCAATATCCTTTTCGATGAAATAACCGCCCGTTATATCGCTCTCATCCGCTTCGTCAATATCGATTTTTGTGCTTTCAATGCCCGGACGTTCTATGAGGATATAAATTCCGTTGTATTCTCCGTTAAAATAAACGTCAACGAATTCGCATTTCGGAACATAGTCCATGCCAGAAAGCAATGCACCGGCTTTGTATGTCACAAGATTTCGCATCAGGGAGGGATCCGAGTAACTTGCAACGATTGCATACCGCTTTGTTGCAGGAATATCGAGCAGCGATGTTTTTTGTTCCAACTTAATCGAATAGGGCTTTTGCGGCTGCGTCCAAGACAGATTTCCGCGCCCCTTAACATAGCCCGAGCCGCTGAACTCGCCGCTTGAATACTTTTTCGTGCCGAGAGTCAAACTGAAATTTGCAGACACCCAATTATCCTTGCCGATAAGCGAAAAATCATTTAAGGTTGTGATATCCAGCCGCGGAAGGGATTCAACTGCGGCATAAATTCCCAAGAGATATAAGTCAGAGAATGCCACGCTCTCCCCTGCGATTGCGGAAAACGAAAAACGTATGCTCGCATCGCTGTTGAGCAATATCGTTCTTCGCGCCGGATTGCTTGGGAAGAACACGCTGTATTTATCGTTATAGCTCCAGCCCTCCGCAAACCTTGCAACGAGGGTCACAGTTTTCGTTTCCGCAAACGTGAAAACACCTGAATGCAGGTTGCCGCGCAGAACCGTTTCGCTGTATTCCAAAGTTACCCCGTCCGAATGTCGGGGCTTGATCTCGTATTCAACAACTCCGTTTGAATCCTCTGCATATGAAGTAATCCCGCCCGCTTCCGTCTCGGTTCTTGCGCCGGCAGGCAGAGAGCAGAGCACAAACAGCAATGCTGTTATCGCACACAGTGCGCGCCTGCAAAGCTTGTTCACAAGCAACTCCTCCGAAAATAGAATTTTCGCAAACATATCGGTTATTTTAGCATATTTCGCGCTTCATTTCAACCCATTTCCAAACTCATATCGTAATTTTTCGACTTTTGTCACAGAATATTCGAATTCTGCACTCATTTTTCGCATTTTTTTGCCGCCGAATCGCACATGAATACTTAATAAGTGATGAATTCAATGTATTTCCCGGGAATTTTGCAGGATCACTTTTTTTGAAAAAGGCGTTGACAAAACCGTCGCTGCTGTATTATAATCAATAGCACAGTTGTGGCAACTGATTCAGTACGAACGGAGGTGGATTTTTTTGCAGATTGATAAATTCTCTCGAACGCCGATTTATGAACAGGTCATAGACGGTATTGAGCGAGAAATACTCACAGGCGAGCTGAAACCCAATTCGCCCGTCGCATCCGTGCGCGCATTGTCGGTGCAGTTTTCCGTGAATCCGAACACGCTTCAAAAGGCTTATACCGAACTTGAGCGGCGCGGACTTTGTTACAGCGTTCCCGGCAGCGGGAGGTTCGTTTCGCCGGACGCAATGCAGCGATTGCACGAAGCACGCAGCAAACTTCTTGACGAAATAACCGCACTTTCCCGTGAGCTTAAGCTGACAGGTTTCAACAGGGCGGATGTTATCAACGCAGTGAACAAAGCCTATGATGAAAACATTATCGAAAACAACCAAACGGAGGAAAAATGACATATGATTAAAGTAACCGACCTTTCAAAAAACTTTGGCGAACTCAAAGCATTGGACAAAGTCAGTTTTTCTGTCCCAAAGGGCAGCATATTCGGGCTTGTCGGGGCGAACGGCGCGGGCAAATCCACTCTTATGCGCATAATTGCGGGAATTTACACTGCGGATGACGGTTCCGTGCTCCTTAACGATGAACCGGTCTATGACAATCCCGCCGCAAAAACGCACCTCGTTTTTGTTCCGGACAGAATGCACCTTACGGGAAGCGGGGCAACGATCGAACGCATGGCAAATTTTTATGCTTCATGCTATCCCAAGTTCTCGTTTGAAAAGTTTAATGCGCTGCTCAACATTTTTAAGCTCGATAAAAAACGCCGCGTTCGTTCCCTGAGCAAAGGTATGGTGAGGCAGGTGCAGACGGTGCTTGCGCTGAGCTGCAATGCGGATGTTCTTCTTTTTGATGAAACCTTTGACGGACTGGATCCGATTGCGCGCAACATTGCCAAACGCCTTATTTATCGCGATATGTGTGACTTCGGTTCAACCGTCATTATGACCAGTCACTCCCTGCGCGAACTTGAGGACACTTGCGATCGGTTTGCAATGCTGTATCAGGGTAAAATCGTTTTTCAAAACGACCTTGCCGATGCTAAATCACAGCTGTTTAAGGTTCAGCTTGCATTCGCAAGACAGGTTACGCCGGAGGACTTCAAGGATGTTGAACTGCTTTCTTTCACCAAGCAAGGCAGCATTGTATACGTTCTTGTGCGCGGCGAAGCAGCCGAAACCTCGGCAAAAATCGAAGCGTTGAAGCCGCTGATAATGGATATGCTTCCCTTATCAATCGAGGAAGTTTTTACATATGAGCTGTCTTCCCTCGGCTACAATTTTGATGAAATCAAATAAGGAGAATCCAACCATGAGAAAGAATCGCGTTCCGTTTTTCAGCAAATCCTACTGCCGCGAAATGCTGAGGGAGTTTTCAACCACGGGAATCGTATTTGCATCGATCGAATTTGTTGCATCCATGCTGTCGTTTTTCGGGATTACGCAAAACCTTCTGTCAATGCTGCTCTTCGGTGCAAATGTGTATATCCAATCTTCCGCCGTAAGTTACGTCAGTCTTTTCTGCTTTGTTGCCGGATTTGTTTTTGTTGTGAAGCACCTGGTCCGCTCCGCATGGGATTTCCGCGGAAGCATTCCTGTCGCAAAACGAACCATGCTCATTTCGGCCTTCACCGCAATGCTTGCGTGGGCGGGCATTTGCGCCGCCGCAAACATTCTCGGAGCATTCGTCGGCAGCCTTGTTTCAACAATTTCCAACTCATCCGTCCTTGTTCCGAGTTTCGCCATGGTTGCGGAGGCGATCGGTGAGTCACTGCTTCGCGGATTGATGCTGTTCGGCGGCTTTGTGCTTGTTTTTTCGCTGTCCACACGTACTTTCCCGACCATTGTGCTTGCGTTCGTCTGTCTTCTTCTGCCGAATATTGCATATAATGCGCTCATGAACAACACTGAATCAGCCTTCTCGCTTACGGAGCTGCTGTTCCCCGTCAGCCCTGCCGCGTCAACATTTTTGAACTGTCTTGTTCGCGTTCTGTGCTGTGCGGCGGTTCTGATTGCTGCATATTTCGCTTTTGTCAATGCGCAGGCGGAAACAGCGGGCAAACCTGCAAGAACGCGCTGGATCCACGTTCTGATAAGCATCGGCTTTGCACTCACCGCATCGCTCATGTTCACGAATGATGTGTTCTATCCCGATGTTTATTCGGGCAGTCCCCAAATTGCATGGAATCATCTCATCGCACCCGCAATTGTCGGAGTTGTTGTGTATTTCGGATTCAGCTGGATCACACTTCGCAGCTTCAAATCCGCAGTAAAGCGGCTGATGTTCTTCCCCGCCGTGCTTGCGGGAGTCGCAATCGTTCTGCTTTGCTCGGCAGCAATGACAAGTGCCTCCGAAAAAATCGAAATTCGCGCAAGCAATATCGAATACGTCACCGTGCAGGGCGGATTGATTCCTTCTTCGGGCTTTTACTCGCTCTGTTGGCGCGGAAACAAGGATTCGGAACGCATGCAGCTTCATGATGAAATGCTTTTTGACTACTGTGAACAGCTTTCAAAAGCCGATTTCGATTATATTTCCACCTATGCGTATACGTCATCCGAATCGCAAATAATCGGACATTCCCTGTTCAATCCATCATCCGTCATAAGATCCGTAGACCGTTTCGAAAACACCGTTACCCTCGCCATAAAACTCAAAAGCGGGCAGACATATTATTATCCGGCCTCCCTTGATTCATATGACTATTTGTGGAAGAACGAAGAGTTTACGCTGCGCGACATTCTCTTGATGAACACGGATTATGTTGAAAGCAATGTCAACCTGTCCCGATTCGAAAACGGAAAAGTCGCCCTGCCGCACGGGCTTGACGCAAGCTTCCATGACACGCTTATGCGTGAGCTGAAAGCTCTGGATTCCGACAAGCTGTTGCACCAGTTCGGCATCGGCGGTGAGGACGACGGAGACTCGGCGGAATTCATGAATCCATGGAGCTTTATGGAAAGCGGTGAATTCGGCAGCGATTTCCAATTCGCAGTGCTTTCCGACATAAGCGGAAACTATTGCCGCGTTGTTGCTGTTGATGAAAACACTCCCGAATCTCTTCGTATGCTTATTTCTTACGAAAACAGGAAAACGGAGAAAAAACGCGGATTCAATGAAACGCTCAATGCGCTTGAAAGCGGCTCGTTCAACATTGTCGGCGGCTCGATTTCAGGTTTGGATGACATGTTCCAAAGCAATTTTGTCTATTTCAATGTTGACGGCATGAATCCTCCGGCGCTTGCGCAGCAGGCTTATGTAAACCGCGAAACAATCGATACTCTGTTGAATTGCATTGAACAGAGCCGCGGCAAAACACCGGAGCCGGGTCAGCATGTTCTGTCCGTGTGGTTCAGCACGATAGCTTCCGGCAGATACAACAGTGAGCTTGACGATGAAATGTATGATAAAAGTTTCATCGATGATTACGGTTACATTGACAGATACACTCTGTCCGAACTCGGAATTGAGTATTCCGATGCCGGCACTCTGCACTACTTCATCTTTGTTGATGATGCAGCTTACAGCAGGATTCTTCAGCTGTTCAGCAACATGCACGGCGGTGTTGCGGATGCATAAGCATCATAACGGACTTCGGAATTCAAACAAATAAGGCCGATGCTAAACAGCGTCCGTCCCAACATACGGGGCGGACGCCTTGCTTTTTTTGAACGAGGGCAATCCGGGGAGTGCCGAACATTACATTTCCCGGCTCAAGCGAAGCGGGCTTATGCAGAAAGCATGATTTTTGTGTGCAGCAAACGGACTTGTTCATGTTTGCTGTTCTCGTACTGTCCTTAAAAGCAGTTCTCCCTGCGGAAACAGCCGAAACAGTCCATTTTAGATTCTTCGATTGTATCTGCTTTCAAGTCTGAAGGTGTCCAAATTTCCGGACTAAAGAAGTTTATGACTTGAACCGAAAAAACTTTTTGCTTTGCTCTGAAAATGCAGTGCTTATTCGCTGAGCAGCCAATCGATGAGACTCTCGGATTTGATTCCGTCATAGGAAGTATCAAGACCCGGTTCAAGAGACAACACGATTTTTTCGTAGTTGTCGCGGATACTTTGCAGCGGTGAAAGTTCCCGCTTGCGTACATCTTCGCTCATCATCGACTCCGTTACCTGGATATACATTTTCTCATCGGCGGTCGTTGCAATGAAGTCAACCTCCGCATTGCCGATTTTGCCGATCGCTGCATCATAGCCACGGCGAAGCAGTTCAAAGTAAACGACATTCTCGATGGCATGACCGCTGTCCCGATTACGGAAACCCAGCAGACAGTTGCGAAGTCCGATGTCAACGATATAGTATTTTCCGAGTGTACGGAGGTAGGCTTTGCCCTTGATATCAAAGCGTTTGATCTCGTAGAAGAAGTAGCTCTCCAGAAGCGCATTTACATATGCCTGCACGGTATGCGCACTGGGTGCGCCTTTGCGCTTGCCGTCCTCCAGAAGGCCTTCGTTTACCAAAGTATTGCCGATAGAGGCAATCGACACGCTGGAGCCGATATTATCCGCAAGGAACAGGATGATCTTACGAAGCAGCATAGGGTCTGTGATCTGCTTTTGACCTCTGCGTTTTTCTCTCTCCAGAATGTCACGAATCACGACTGTGGAATAGATGCCGTCGAGAAGCGACAGTGCCTTTTCCTGTTCCAACCCAACATCGGCGATTCCGGGCATTCCACCGAAGCGCATATAGGCGTCAAAAACTTCTCGCAGTTCGTAGCGTTCACCGTTCTTATCAAATACCTGCTTGCGGAGTCCACCGAGAGCACTCTGCGTTTCGCGAACCTCAAAACCGTGAAAATCAAGGAACTCACGGAAAGAGAGAGGCAGCATTTTGATTTCGACGCACCTCCCGGAGAGATAGGTTGAATACTCTGAAGAAAGAAGATAGGCATTCGACCCGGTAACATAGATGTCGCAGTCAAGATCCACACGGAAGGCGTTTACAGCATCCTCCACGCCTCGATCCGTTGCAGCTCATCAAAGAAAAGGTACATCCTCTTTCCTGTGACAACGCGCTCTTTTACATAGTGATAAATATTATCGGCGCTCATCCCTCGAAAATCGAAGGATTCAAAATTCATCTCGATGATCTGCTCCGGCTGAATACCGGTATCTTTCAAATGCTGAACCATCAGCTTTAACAAGCTGGACTTGCCGCAGCGGCGAATGCCGGTGATTACCTTGACCGGCTCCGTATCCTGAAAGCCGATCAGTTTATTTAAATAGCTGTCACGCCTCTTAAGTTCATGGGAATCTATCATGTCTTCACACCTCCTGCGCTATCAGTATAGCACAAATCAGCGAAAAAAATCAAGCAAATGCATCATAGTGCAAAAACTTTAAGTTTTCGACCGATTTTGCAGAGCTGAATTGACAGCAGCCCGTTTGTTTTGGAACCGATGCAGCAAACCCCTTATTTTTTGAATCGAATGCGCTTAAATTCGGTTTTAAAACAGCCTCTCAATCGTGTAAAATCACTCGGATTCGGTTATGTAACCCTCTTTCATCAAAGTTGAAACAAAGGCAGAAAACCCCGATTGCGCTTCATCACGAGAAATCTCATACTCCTGCATGACAGCGCAAATAATGCTTTCCGAAGCAAGACCCTTTTCAAGCCCGCGCCAAATAAATGCACCGGATTCCGAAAGTTTCCTGAGCTGCGGCAGTTTTCCCCGCGCCTCACCAACGGCAACAAGCAGGTATTCATCACAAACTTCAACATAAACCGCATTCGGATTAACTCTGTATTCCATAATAAACTCTCAAACCCCCCGTTCGGTCGATTATCCTTCAAAAGCACCCTTCAAAAGCCGAATGATTCCAAACACTGCATCGTTAATTGTCAGCGCAGCAAAGTTCGCTTTCAAGCGTCCTTCGGCAAAGCTCGGCCGATGCACCGTCCCCGCGATTCCTAAGCAGCCAAACCGGCGTGCGCTCAAGTATACGTTCCGTATATTGCGCTGCAAAACGCACCTGTTCCGCATTGTCGCACGGAATTATAAATTGCAGAAACAGCCGAACACCCGCTTCTTTCGGAGACAAGCGTTTAATTATGTTTTGCTTATCCTGAGCAAGAAACACAATGCCGCCGAGAGGCGCCGTGCGCAGCTGCCGCATGTTTTCCTTTCCTGCCCACGGCGAAGCCGAAACAGTTACATACTGTTTTTCGAAATTCAGCACGGGCTTGTCGCCGTTCAGCATTTCCACTTCATTCGGGAAAAGGCGTTTCCACTGCTTATAATGCGTTGTTTTTCCCACTCCGCTCGGAGCGCAGATGAGCCATGCCTTTCCGCACCACACGAAGCAAACCGCATGAATGATTGCCCGCCCGTGCGGAAGAAGCGCGGCGCAGGCCTTGGCGCAAAGCTCAAGATCTTCAACGCTTTCGGGAAGCGTTCCCGGTTCGTAACCGCGTGCGGCGCAGGCGCATTGCTCCGGCGTGATTTCAATGCAGGCGCAGGGGTTTTTTTCCGTTTGAAAATCCGCATATCTATCGCGGAACATTTTGTATCTGAGCGTCAGCTCAAGCGGGATGCCCGCAAGCTCGATATTAATTTTTTCCATCCTGTTCCGTGCCTCCGTTCAGCTCTTTTGCAATGTCCGTGCGCATCCGCAGTTATGTTGAAAGCGGCGGAGCAGCATCTGCCCCGTCGCCTTCGTGTCAATTGCACCGATTTCATGAATTTCATGAATTATGCAATCATCATGGTTTTATATGTTACGGATTGACGATGTTTCCGAAGTTATCAAAGTAGATAACAGTTCCGTCGCCAAGGGTCATAACGTTCAGGTTCTCGCCGATGGATTCGATGATCGCGCCGCTGGGCTGTCCCATGGGAGCAATAACGGGCTTGCCGTCATCGGTGAAAACGGTGTTGAGGGTCGGATCAAACTTTTTCATGCGTGTTATCCTTCCTTTCGCTTATTCGGTGATTCCGTACCAATTGTAGGTAAGGGTGCGGGTCTCGCCGCGAACGGTCGTGCCGTCCATCGTTACCCAATAGGGGGTGATGTTCAGCCTTGCGCCGTAGGTCACGCCGTCGAAAGCGTAATCGCAGGTCATGAGCAGAGCGTTGTTTGCAACTTCCCTGCCGAACAGGCTGCGCGCACTGCGCAGACCGTAACGGGTGCTGTAATCGGAAACGGAAATCCTCTCGCCGTTAACGATAAAGCCTGTTTCAGCGTAATTTCTGCCGTCGATTGCGGAAACAAGGGTCAGGCTGCGGAGCCTGAAGAATCCGTTGCGATAGTAGCGAAGTCCGAGATAGGAATCGGAAACGTACTTTGCATAAACATCAATGCTTTCGGTAATGTTCGAAAGGTCTGCGGGAACGGTGCATGCTTCATCCGCGAACCAGCCTGCAAAGAGCTTGCCCTCAACGCCGATATAGTCGAGCTGAACCGCATTGTTCTCCGCTGCAACGGTGTAAAGCGTTTCGCCGTCGTGAACGGTGACGATATTGCCCTGAACAGGTTCATCAACGGGATTGATGGGTGCTCCGTTTGCAAAATAGCTGTTCATCAGAACGAGCATGTTCTCCTGCTGTGCATCGTCAACAAAAGCGTTCGCAATGCCGCTTGCAGCAGTTTTAACAACACGGAACTTCTTGTAGGTATCGTCAGCATCCGAACCTTGGCCGAGATACTTTGCGGTGCGGGTCTGCGGTGCAACCTTAACGCCGTCAAGGGTGATCCAATAGGGTGTGAAGGTGATTTCAGCGTCTGCATTCTGCCAATAGGTGCTCTTATCCATGCCGTAGCAGGCAAGGTATCCGTTGGTCTTGCCGATGTTAACGTTTGAAACGTTGTACCTATCGCTTGTGCCGTTGTTTAAATCGACTTTTACGGTGTCGTAAACATAGCACTCGCTGCCGGTAAGAACCTGAGTGGTCTCCGCACCGGACTCCGTTATATAAGTCTCGGTGAACTGCTTTGCGGGCAGGGTCTCGCCGCCGACCATGAAGCCGACTTCCCTGTAATTCAGGCGATCGACCGGGGTCACAAGGTAGAAGCCGGTAACGTCAACATCGGTTGCGGAAACATGATTCCAGCAGCTGAGGTTCCTCGGGGAGAGGAACTGTGCGTCCGCTTCCCAAATATAATAGGTATCACCTGCTGTGGGAGTGAACGCGGTTGCATTCTGTCCTTCCGCAAAGGTCTGAACCTCTTCACATGCTTCATCGCTGAATGCGCCGCCGTAAATGAACCCGTTCGAAACAACGGAAGTCAGGTCGAACTGCTCAACGGTATGCTCGGTGTAGTAAACGGTGGTATCCTTCTCGTTTGCCGCGAACTGAACGTGGCCAACGCGGAAGCTCTGAGTGTATGCGAACCAAACATGCTGATTTGAATTCGCCGCAGTCAATGTCACGGTTGCCGCATCGCCGACGGTGAGACTGCCGTTGTTGAGATTGTAGCTGCCGTAATAGGTGTAGTTTGCAAAGTCGCTCTTTGCAACGGTGTACGGTGTGTTGTAGCTGAGACCGGTTGAACCGTTATCCGCAAAATACTCTGCGGGCTTAACCTCTTTTGCATAAGCAGGGCCTTCAACAGTCTGACCCAGCTCATTGATGGGTTCGCCCTTTGAATTGACCTGGTACCAATGAACGAGAATCATACCGCCGCCAACGTGAACCTTCGGAATCGGGAAATCGCCGACAGTGTCATCGCCGAGGTAATTCTTATAGCTGAAAGTTGTTCTGCCGTTGGTGTTGAGAACCTCGTTGGTGGAGGGATTATAGCCGTCACGGATGCCGACTTTGTATTTCATGATGGGGTTGTCGCCCTCGCTAACATTGCCGACGGTCCAGCTGATTGCGCGGGTTGCGGCGTCATAGGTCGCCGTACCCTGGCTGATATAAATATCCGCATTGCCGGCATCATAAACTGCCTTGTCGGTGGCGATAACGGGAGCTGAACCGCTGAAGTTGAGCTGAACATGTTCGCCCATGGGGTCGTTAACAACGCCGTTACGTGCAGCGATCGCAATGCTGCCCGCAATGGATGTGAAAGCGGTGGTCAGCGTTTCCTCAACATTGTCGGTGGAAGCGATTGCGTAGTAATCCTTGGTTGCATCGGTTGCACAGGCCTTAAGGGTGTTTTCGCCGTTAGTGCCTGCCTGCAAAGCAACGGAATAGATGGTTGTTCCTGCTGCCTTTGCCTGGTTTGCTTCCCAAATGGTTGCAACGCCGTTGTCGGTTCCGCTTTTGGTCGTTGCCGTTCCGTCAAGATTATAAACATACTTTTGAGTCGTAGTTCCGCCGTGTTCGGGGCAGGTTGCAGTAACCCGCGCATTATAGTCCAGTGTAAAGGAGCTGCCCGAACCGATGACGGTTGTGTAATCGGGAGCAAACGCACCGATATTCGTGATGCTGCCGCCGCGAGGACAACCGAGAGACGTCCAAGCTTCGCAATTTGCATACGTTGCCGCCGCAGCAAACGGGTGGCTGAAAGTTGCTTCACCGTCGGAAAGAATGACGATGTTTTTGAGTCCTGCGGAGCTTGTGTTCAACAGCTCCTGAGCCTTGTGGATACCCGCCTGCTGGTTGGTGCCGCCGTTTGCATATGTTGCCGCATCAACAGCCGCCTCAAAAGCAGAAAGCTCGGTCGCATCGTAAAAATGACCGTTATTATATGCAGCTGCGGTGTCAATAAAAGTTACAATCGCAATTCGCGTTGAGCTGCCGTCAGCAAGAAGCTTCTGCCGAAAGCTTTAGCCGCTTTGCGAGTATTTGTAAGCTTAGTGCCTTCCATACTGCCGGAGCAGTCAATAACCAACACAACATCAGATGTTGTTTCGAAGTTTTTGCCCTGAATGCCGAGGGTAACTTCCCAGAGATTCGTCTCGCCTTCAACTGCGGCAGCGTCTTTGTCGAGCTTTATGGAGCCCGGCGCCGGCCAAACGGGCTGCGTGCCGCCCGCTGCTTCGCCTTCCGCCGAAACGACGGAGAATGCTGAGAACACAGTCAGCATCATCAGCATTGCCATGAAAAAGGCGGAGATGCGTTTGAGTTCTTTCATTAATAAGTGCCTCCCATTAATAATATCTTGCACACATGTGCTGCACTGCGGCGCAAAACTTGCCTCGCAGCACGGCGGGATCGGGAAACTGCCCTGTTCCCGCATGTGCAATGCAGCCATGCATGACTGTATAAAGCTGCCGCAGCGCACGAATCTTTTGAATCAGCCCGTTCCGCATTCGATGATGCTTCCGCACAGGCGAAACATGCTTAACGAAACCTAAACGGCACTGAATGTTAATGCTCCGTGCAGCTGCGAATACAGCATTATATTTTGTTTAACGTCTCAATCCGAACCCCGCATCCTCTTCCGTTCCCCCCGGTTCGTTGTCGGATGATTCCCGCCGTACACAAAAATACGCACCGACGGGTGTTGTCTTTCAAATCAGCATTCCGCAAGCACACATATTATACATTGAATACAGACGCATGTTTTGATCCGGATCCTTTCAAATCGGACTGCGCACTGATTTATCGGCTTCTGTGATTGAATTTTGCTGCGGGAAAAAACACTGTGAGTCGTGCAGGATCGCCGCAGTTCATTTGACATATCCAGTGTATCACGCTGTTTTCAGTTTGTCAACACCTAATCATCTGAATTTACCTGCTTTCTTTTGCCGAATTTGGCAGAAAACCGTCCTTTTGTGCTTGCGTTGTGCATTTTTCCGTACTGAGATTATTTTTTCATGTTTAAGACATATTTTTGCCGTATTTTGCTTAACGACTCTGTTTTATATCAGAACTTTGCCTTCCGTGCGCACATATGATTCCGAGTCTAAATATATTTGTTTTTCGGTGTTCCTGCGGGCAAAATATGCTTGCAAACCGTTCACGTCCATGGTATAATGGCTCGGTATGAAATAACTCACCCGTGCGGATTTTCGGGGCTGTGCCGCTCTGCGGTTCTCCGGAAAGATGATGCACGGGGCGGAAATAAAAACAGGAGGTTTTAGTTATGTCAGTTATTTCTATGAAGCAGCTTTTGGAAGCAGGCGTACATTTCGGTCACCAGACCCGCCGTTGGAACCCCAAGATGAAGGAATACATCTTCACCGAGCGCAACGGTATCTACATCATCGACCTTCAGAAAACCGTCAAAAAGATTGACGATGCTTACAATTTCGTTCGCGATGTTGCGATGAACGACGGCACCGTTCTTTTTGTCGGCACCAAGAAGCAGGCTCAGGAGAGCATCGAACAGGAAGCAAAACGCTGCGAAATGTTCTATGTCAACCAGCGTTGGCTCGGCGGTCTTCTCACCAACTTCAAGACCATCCAGACCCGTATTGCAAAGCTCAACCAGATCAACAAGATGGAAGCGGACGGCGATTTCGATCTTCTCCCCAAGAAGGAAGTCATTCAGCTCTGCGCTCTTCGTGAAAAGCTCATGAAGAACCTCGGCGGTATCAAAGAAATGAAGAAACTGCCCAGCTGCATGTTCGTTGTTGACCCCCGCAAGGAGCATATCGCCGTTATGGAAGCACGCAACCTCGGTATCCCCATCGTTGCAATCGTTGACACTAACTGCGATCCCGATGATGTTGACTATGTTATCCCCGGCAACGACGACGCAATCCGCGCTGTCAAGCTCATCGCTTCCAAGATCGCCGATGCAGTCCTCGAAGGCAAGCAGGGCGAACAGATGACCGATGCCGCTGTTGATGCAACCATCGACAACGATGCTGCCGACGAAGCAGATAACTTCTAAGTTCAATCATTCAACCATGATTTTTCCGCGGAGAAGCCTGCCGGGCTTCCTCCGCTCGAACGTAACATTGACAAAACGCGGGCAAATATCAGACCGTTCCGCGCCCGATTCCCGTGTTGGTCAACGTTTGCATTATAACTACAGGAGGATAATTTAATGGAATTCACCGCTAAAGACGTAATGGCTCTGCGCGAGCGTTCCGGCGCAGGCATGATGGACTGCAAAAAGGCACTCAAAGAGTGTGACGGCGATATTGAAAAGGCTCTCGACTATCTGCGCGAGAAGAGCTTGCTGCATCCGCAAAGAAGGCTTCCCGCATTGCGGCAGAAGGTATTGTTGACTGCTTCGTTTGTGAAAAATGCGGCGTCGGCGTCATCATCGAAGTCAACTGCGAAACCGACTTTGTTGCAAAGACCGACGATTTCAAAAACCTTGTTGCTTCCCTTGCAAAGCATGTTGCAAAGAAGAATCCCGCTTCCGTTGAAGATATGATGGCTCAGTCCTTCTCCGAAGACGAGAGCAAGACCGTCAGCGACGTTATCAACGGCGCAGTTGCAAAGATCGGCGAAAAGATCACCATCCGCCGCTTCAATCGCGTTGAAGGCATCGTTGATACCTATGTCCACCTCGGCGGCAAAATCGGCGTACTTCTTCAGATCAGCAACAATGAGTTCCCCGCTGTTGCACACGATGTCGCAATGCAAATTGCGGCTGCAAAGCCCACCTGCCTCCGCAAGGAGGACTGCGACCAGGCCGAACTCGAGCATGAGCGCGAGATTCTCCGCGAGCAGGCAAAGAACGATCCCAAGCCCAAGCCCGCTGCAATCATTGAAAAAATGGTTGAAGGCCGCATCGAGAAGTATTATAAGGAAGTCTGCCTGCTTGAGCAGCCCTTCGTTAAGAACCCCGATGAGAGCGTTTCCCAGATGATCAACGGCAGGTTCGAAGTCATCGGCTTCACCCGCTACGAAATGGGCGAAGGTCTCCAGAAGCGTACCGAAGACTTTGCGGCAGAAGTTATGGCTCAGACCAAAAAGGCATAAACTTTGCCTTAAAATCCGCACGCATACATGTGTTTTGCACGTATTCAGGCTCCCCGCAGCAAGCTGCGGGGAGCCTGCTGTTTAATCCCAACACAGTGTTCTAAACCCCTTATTGTTGCGGCAGCAACCCAAACCCTTGAATGAAATTGAATTCCGAAATGAATTTAAAGCCGCATTTCAATTTATCTGCATTGAAAAAGTCGCCATAGTCTGTTATAATACCGCACGTGAAGTTTTATTTCTTTCTGACGCAAAAGGTAGGAATCAAACGGTTACGGGAACTCGGTCATTTTCGCATGTGTATTGAAACATACTTTCGCAATTCACGAGGATTCCGCGTGCTTTCCGTTTGCCGCAGCATCTGAATCGGATTCACAAATCATAAACAGCAATGATTTCATTGCCGCACATTTCGCCGTTTTCAACAAAGCCGTACTTTCTGTAAATCTCTCTTGCGCGCACATTTTCGGGTTCATATGAAAGCCAAACTTTATCTGCTTTTCCGAACGGATACGTGCGAATCAGCGCCATTGCTGCGTCCAATGTCTGCCTGCCGAAACCTTTGCCCTGATACTTTTTATCTATCATCAGCCTCCACAGGCTGTAGTTTTTCTTTATCAATTCACTTTCTTTCTCGTTGCCGACGGTACCTTTGCCGATCATGATAAAACCGACAAGCGTTCATCATTATAAACTGCCAACGGCAGCGCATTGCCGCCCTCGTTTCTTGTTGCATAGGCTTCCGCCAGACTCTGTATGTTTTCTGCAACAAAATCCTTTTGTTCTTCAAAAGGTTCCAGTGTGCAAACTTTCCATATGTTTGCATTTGTAATTTCTTTAAAGTTAATCATAGTCAAATTTATCCGATTGCAACTCCTGTTTTCATTAAACTTTGTCAAAAATCAAAACTGCATGGTTTCATCAAGCGTTTGAACCGAACAGCCCTTGCTTTCATAATAATCCGGCATTTCGGGCAGTTTCTTTTTATCATAGCTTGTGATGCAGTCAGACAGCACGCACCGTTGTCCGCCACCTCATTCTCCACGGCGGTGCAATTTATGGAGTAAATACTCCCCTCCGTGAAGTGAAGTTCCGCGCAGGCGGTATCTATATTGAACGCACAGCTTACGAGCTTTTCCATGGGTATATCCTCCTGAATTTGATGTTATTCTATCCCGAAACTAAACTTCAATATCCTTGATAAAAACAAGAAATCCGAACCCATGACCGATTGGTCTAAGGTTCGGATTATCTTGCTTTGGTGGAGGCGAGGGGAGTCGAACCCCTGTCCGAAAACCTGTTTACAAGACTTTCTACGAGCGTAGTCGATATTTTGACATTCCCTCTGCCGCACTCCTACCGACAGGATTACGGTTTCAGTAGACTTTTAATCCCGCCCGGGTCAAGTCAAGCCCGGGTTGGTTCCCCACATTAATGATGCCCGTTACCGCCGTCGTGGGCAACGGCGGGCGGACAGTCGCCGGTTAAGCAGCGACGGGTACGAAATTGGATTCGTCGTTTATTTTTTAAGTTTTCCCGATTTTAGCGAAGCTCGGGGCTTCGGCTCGCTTATCCGGCACCCATGATCCCCGTCGAAACCATGTACGCCCCCAAGCGTTGATATTATACACAAACAAACCATGCTGCAACTCTGATTATGTGCAGAAGGTGGGTTTGGGTTATAAACGGTACGGCTGTCGAACGGAC
>ENA-OQEN01000033-OQEN01000033.1-human-gut-metagenome-genome-assembly--contig:-NODE-33-length-48272-cov-6.069125_pt1 | contig 48272 bp, 50 predicted proteins | sample MGYA00242791_ERZ504627 | MGnify/ENA primary metagenome ERZ504627 (study PRJEB26092, sample SAMD00036316) | human gut metagenome | host: Homo sapiens | study: EMG produced TPA metagenomics assembly of... | reverse complement strand
CCCCGTATAATGAGGGCGTTGAAACCACCTTCAATCGGGCAAGGACTCGCTTTATAACCAGAGCGGCTTTATCATCGACGAGTTTTGGATCAGTGCGCAAAAAATCCCGAGTGTCAGTTTGTTCTGATAACCGGCGACATTGCAACGCACGGCAGAGATTTTGCCTCCGAGCATGAGGCCGTTGCCGCGAAGTTCAGAAAGTTTGAACAGGAGACCGGAAAGCAGGTTTATGTTATAAACGGCAACCACGACAGCGCCCTCAACTGCGCCGTAGGCCGCGAAGATTTTATTTCCATATATCACGAGTTCGGATACGACAAGGCGGTTTCCGTTGACGAGAACACCTGCTCCTACAGCGTCAATCTCAACGACGAATATACTCTCGTCGCGCTCGATACCTGCGATGAAAGATACAGGGTTGTGCCGAACAATGACCTTTCGAGAATGAACTGGGCGGTTACACAGATCAGAAACGCGAAGCGCGAGGGCCGAAAAGTAATAATGATAATGCACCACAATCTTTTGGAGCATAACCCCTATCAAAAGGCCATCGAAAAGAACTATGTTGTTGATACTCCGTATTCGTTCGCGGGTCTGCTTGCGGACTTGGGCGTAAAGCTAGTGTTCTCCGGTCATACGCACGTAACCAGCGCAACCTCCTACACGAGCTTCTTGGGCAATACGATATACGATTTTCAATGCCGAGCCTCGGTAACTTCCCCGCGGAATACAAGCTGTTCAAAATGACCGACAGCGAAATAAAATACGAGACGAAGAAAATCGAGCATATCGACGCGGATAAGCTCGCCGAAGTTTGCAAGGGCTACAGCAAAAAAGATATCGCCCTTATGAAGAACGATTTTCAGCAGTACACTTGGAACAGGTCGCACGCCGTTTATTCTGAAAAAATCCGCAAGGACATTTCGCCCGAAACCATAGGCATCAAGGAATCGAGCGCGCTTTACGGCAAGCTCAAGCTCGTCACGGACGGATTGAGAGAGCTGTCGGACACCCCGATCTACGGCGAAAACGGTATTCAGACTATGGCAGCGGCATACGGGCTCGAGATTCCGAACAGCAGCTATTCGACTCTCAACGAGGCGCTGACAACGGCCTATCTCACCTACAAGAGCGGCAGGAGAATTTACTCGCAGGATTCCGATGATTTCAAGCTCATAGTGAAGCTCATCGCCTTCTCTATCCGCAAATCCGCGGCAGAGGCGGCGGACGGCGATGTGCTGTTTGACGCCAACGCATTTCTCAGGGAACTCGGTTACAGCGGAACCGTAGCCGACAATATACTCAAAGACTTCAGCAAAAAATACGGCTTTGCAACACCCGAAGAAAAGGCGGCGCTCTCTCTTGCGTTTGCGCTTTTCGGCGGATTTTGCAGCGATACGGACGGGGTCGAAAACCGCGACGGAACCATCCCCGGCTATGGAGTAAAAGAGACCGCACAAAATCGGTTTGCAGCGGCATTCGAAAAGATTTTAATAAAAATTATCGAGATAATCAAAAAATTCTACCCGTTTTTTACTCCGTTTTTCGAAAAGTCAATATAATCCATACGGTCGAGGCTTGAAACCTCGACCGCTTTTTTATTGCCGTTATTCAGATTACTAAAGCAGGAAAATATAAGCGGGAGCTTTAAAAGTTAATGTAAAATCTCGACGTTTTTGCCTATTATTCTAATATAAAGTGATTTTTTGTGCCATCTTATATATAATATTATTTGTATTGTACTTTTTGTACATAATATAGGAGGCAAAAAATCGGTGTAATAATGCGGCAAGACACTTTTGATAATCGACTTCTACCTTCGCGTCTCACTATAATAAAAGCTTTCATACTTCTCGCGATAAAAAAAGTCCTACCCAAGTTTTATTTTGGGTAGGACTTCTTAACTTATATAGCTTCTCCGGCGCTGCGGGCTGATTTTGTTACAGCATATCCTCAATCCGGTACGGTCTGCCGGGAGTGACAACATATTTTCTTGTTGTAACCCCGTCTTTGAGCGTGAAAAACTTTGAAGATACGGAGCAGTTTTCGACTATGCCTCCGTTATGCCGTCCGAATGGTCGTCGCTCGAGAATGTTACACTATAGCTCCCGTCGCCCGGCTTTGTTCCGCTTCCGACGCCCTTCGATTCGACGCACCCGTCGGAGTCGGCTCTGATATAGACAAACCCGTTGCTGTAATTTCTTCCGTCGATTCCGCTGTAGTCATAGAACACATTCGGATTGACAAACACCGTATAACCCTCGTCGGTGACGGCAAGGTCAAGTTCGTTCAGCGAATATTTCAATCTCTTGCGCATTCCCCCGCTTTGCGTTTCGCAGTATTCGTCGAACGGCATATAGCCCTGAACGCGGAGCTTCAGCTTTGCTTCGTCGTAGCTCATTCCGAGTTCTATCGAGTCGAACACTGCTTCGCTCTGCTTGCATATTCCGTCGGAAGTCTCGAACTTATATCCGTTCATAACATACTCGTATTTATTAAAATAGTTCTCCGATTTGCCGTACGCAAGGGTCAAGCATATCGCCGCCGCGCACAGCACGGACGCAGTTATTATAATTTTCTTTTTGCCGCTTTTCTCCGGAACTCCGTTTTTTCTGAGCCTGTTATACAGAATAACCGATACTATCGCAAAGCCGATATCAACGGCAACTCCCGCTATAAGAACTATATACTCGGCTGTATCAACAACCTTATACATAGTCAGCGGAGTCGTTTCTTCGAGCAAAAGACAGACATCGTAAATGAGCGCATATATCGCGGGCTGAGTGTAACCGCTGGAAATCAGAGTTGCGCCGAACAGCAGATTCGGTATGCCTATCGCGAGCAGCGTTTTCTTCAAACCTTTTCTGTATGCAAACACCATCGCAAAGGACATGACCAGTATAATCGCGAAGCTCGCTATAACTTCAAATACGCCGGGGCTGCCCTTTGAGTCCGCGCTCAGTATCCACACGCCGCAGTATATCGCCGCGAATAACATAAGCATTGTCAGCACAAACGCCAAAATCGGCATCCATATTTTTTCGCCGTAGACTTTCTCGAAATCCTTTTTCACCATTGCGGTTACACCTCCGTCGTCGCCCATATCGGCCAGCGCTTTTTGGATGCTCTCATCTTCGCTGTAGCCGATCTCGGTATAAAATTCGATGTGGTCGGATATATGATCCCGCAGCTCCTCGCGGATAAGCTTCTGCCGCCTCTTCGAGAGCTTTTCGGGAATCACAGAATCGAGGTAGCTTTCTATTCTTTTGTCCATTTTATCTACCTCAGACCGTCGAGGGTGCTAACCCGCTCCTTATCACCTTTTCGACTGCGCTCGAATACGAATGCCAGTCCTCGGTCGATTTGTTGAGCATTTTCAGCCCTCTGTCGGTGATGTGATAATATTTGCGCCTTTTGCCGCGCTCGCCGTCCTGCCAATAGGACTTCACGAGCCTCTCCTGCTCGAAGCCGTGGAGTATCGGGTAGAGCGTGCCCTCCTTGAACGAGAACACAAATTCGCTGCGCTGCTCTATCTCCTTGATTATCTGATAGCCGTACATGTCCCCTGTTCCGAGGACGGACAGCACGAGCAGCGAGCTGCTGCCCTTCGACAGTTCTTTTTGGATATTCATATAAAGTCCTCCTTTTATCATAGAGTTTCTATACATCGGTGTTCTATGTATATAGCATAGCATTATATTTCTGTTCTGTCAAGCGGGTTTTGTAAAAAATGCCGCCCGCATTTCACGCAGGCGGCATATTTATATCAATTTTTATTTTATCACAACTACCGTGTTTGGGCGCATTGTCAGAGTGAACTCGCCGTTGTCCGCGGCTATCGTCTCGAACGGTTCCATGTCGTGCTCCTCATCGAGCACATAAATGGTATATAGCCTGTCTTCGCCCGTTTCGACCTTGAATGTGCGCGGCAGAGGCGCGGCGGCGTCGGTATAATATGCGACGAGCAGCATCTGAGTCTCCCCGTCCGTCGCGGCAGCGGAATAGATATCCGGCACATCGCAGCTCAGGGCGCATTCATCTTGAAGCGAGAGCAGCTCGCCCCATGCCTTAACGGAGTAATAGCCCTTTAATCTGTCCAGCGTGCCGCGCTTGAACAGCCCGTTCATGCTCGAATTTACCCGCGCGTCATAGTACATGAGCATATCGGTTTTTTCACGCTGGCAGGCGCTCATAACGGCGGCGATAAACGCGGCGCCCTTCAGCGAAGCCTCCGTTTCAAGGCTGCGCTTCCAGCCGTCGCTGCTCCAGCCGCAGACATAGTTCCACTCGTTCAATATGCTCTCGGTGTCCGTGTAGCCGTGGCGGTCGAGCATGGCGCGGTGTCGGCGCGCATCGGACGTGAAATCGCTTACCTTCGACCCGTAGCAGTGCCACGAATAGAAGTCCATCGGCACATTTTCTTCTCTCATCTTTTCAAAGAATGCGTCGAGCCATTTTTCATTGTATCCGCAGACCGCGGGTCCGCCGATTTTCAGCGACGGGAACCGCGCTTTCAGATACTTCGCCGCCGTTGCAAAAAAGTCATAGAACTCCTCGGGCGTTCCCGTCCAGCACTTGTCGTTGAAGTCCGGCTCGTTCCATATCTCCCAATATTCAATGCCCATGTGATAGCCGTTCGCCCAGCCCTCGTTCATATGCATTATGATGTGCTCGCAGACGACCGCCCATTTTTGATAGTCCTTCGGCGGCATAATGCCGTAGTGCTTCGGCCAGTGCTCGATCTTACTGCCGAGGCGGTAAAACACCTTTGCGCCCGCGCGCATAATCGTGCCGAGATAAATATCCGTCAGCGTGAAGTCATAGGACTCGGGCGAATACGGGTCGGCGTCGAAATCGGTAAATATATTATGTATATCGACCGTGTGCTCTCCGCCGTAGTCATAGCATATGGACGAATCGTGCGTTCTGGCAAACGGGATGTTCGCCTCCCTGAAGTCCGGCAGATTCGTGAGATTCTGGTCGCCGTTGTCCGTATACACGGGGCCGTTGTTGACGGCGTTCATCGGCTTTATCCTGCCGACAGTTTTTTTGAAATTCACTTCAAGCTTCATAAGTTCCTCCGTCAAATCTCGAACGAGAGCTGCCTATCCCCGCCGTAAATCACCTTTACTTTAACGGATCTGTCGCTCTCGACGGTTATTTCGGGCTTCTCGTCTTGGGATTTTCTCGCCTTGCACATGAGGGTGACAAACGAATCCCTGCCGACAGGCAGCTTCTTTATGCCGTGCTTTTCGAGCTTGCTCACGCGCCAGACTATCTCCGACTTTTCGGCGGAGACTCTGATTCCGAGGATGTACTCTATCAAAACGGTTATAGGAAATATGCCCGTCCAGCCGATAAAATCTTTTCGCGCGGGTTCGCCGGGGGAAGCAGTCTCGGGCGCATAGTTCTCCCAGAATGTGCCGGTCTTTCTGTAGACCTCCATGGCGTTTTTATAGCAGCACTCGGCTATATCCTTGGCGAGCCTCTCTTTTCCGTTTGCGGAGAGTCCGCAGAGCACCATATAGTTCGTCGGCGCCAAACTCCGCCGTTCCAGTAGCCGCCGTTATCTTTGTAGTCCGGGTGATCCGCGGAGAGCGCGGGGACGCGGTTCGGGCGGTTGAATTCATTTTTATCCTCGAGGTGTCGGCAGAGCGCGTCCACCCTGTCGGGCGGAGCAATTTTTGCTATAAGCGCCCAGAACGCAGCGACGGTCTTGACGGCAAGGAAGCTTCCGTCCGCCTTGAGGTCATAATAGAACCCGTCTTTTTCGCTCCACATCTTCTCGTTGACGAACCTGACGAGATTATCGTATTCGTCCTTGAGCGCGTCGACATCGTCAGAGATGCCGAGCTCCTCCGCCATCATTATAAGATATTCGCAGCTCATCGCCGCCTGCAGAGTCGCGTCTATCCATGACATATAGCTGTGGTGGAAAGTCTCAAGCTGCCAGTCCTCCGAGTCGGGGATGAGCTCAAGATCGCAGCGCGGCAGATTATCCATGCCGCAGCCCCAGCCGCTCGACCAATAGCTCCCGTCCTTCCAGCGATGATAATTCTTGAGCCAATGGTGGAACGAGAGCAGCGGATAATAAACTTTTTTGAGCCTCTCCTTATCGCCGTAGTTCTTATAATACTGCCACTCGCACCACGCCATTATCTCGGGTCCCGTGCTCGTCGGGTCGTGGCGATAGAATCGGTCAACGCCGTCTAATTCGTTTATCTCGCGGCAGATGAAGCCGTCCTTGTGCTGCTTGCAGTAGAAATTGTCGAGCGTTTTCTGGAAGCAGTGGACGCTGTCGCCGTATTTCCCGAACATGAGCATAAAGCAGGAATCCCACATAAAAATGTGACCGTTAAAAGCGGCGTCGATATAGGGCGAGACAAAGCCGCTCTCTTTCGTCGGCTTTCCGAGGTTGCGGAAGGCTATCTCCCACGCCTTGTAATATGCGTCAATTTCATCGTCGTGTCCCGCCCACACGGGCTCGGGGAGCTTTCCCTTCTTCTTTTCAAAATCCGGCAGCTCCGACATATCGGGCTGCATGGAAATAAACTCGTTGAGCTTCGCATACCTGTCCTCGACATATCGGGTGATGGGTTCTTTCATGTTTGCGCTCCTTTTGGGTATTTTCAGTCGAGCCGATTATATCACACTTTATGTTTTTAGGGAACAGTTTTATAGTTAGAGTTCAGGTATTGGGGTTTAGAAATAAAAAAACAGGCAAGCATCAAAAATACTTACCTGTTTTCTGGTGGACGCTAACGGACTCGAACCGCTGACCCTTCGCACGTCAAGCGAATGCTCTACCAGCTGAGCTAAGCGTCCATTTGAGCTGAATTTTTCGGTCTTTCCCGTTCAGCAGAGCCTATTATATATGAACGCCGCGCGAATGTCAAGCATAATTTTAAAAAAATTGATTTTTTTATAAGCCGCCGCAAAAATGCTCTTTTCAGCCCGCGGGCGGCTTCATTTTAATTTATTTGAAAACGATATCGAGCACCAGCATCGATATCACCCCGGGCACACCGAGCAGCGCGCCCGCGCCGAGTGACCAGCGGTTGACGGAGAGCTGTATCCCCGTCGCAAGCCCCGCGATGTTGACGGCGAACAGCGCCGCCGCGCCGCCTATCGCGTTGAGTATCAGCGCCGAAAAGCCGCGCCTGTTCGTCACGGCAAACACCGTTATCGCGAGCGCGGCGGCAGCGAGAAATATTATAAGAACCGTTTTCATTCCCGTTGACAAGGCTATCCCCTCATTCCAGTTTGTAGCAGACGGCTATGTCGCTGCTTTCAAGTCCCTCCTGCTTTGCGAGCTTCAGGAGTCTGTGGTAGCGGCGCTTGAGCGATTCGAGCTCATATATTGCGGCCTCGACCGAGTCGTCGTCCTCGCCGTATTCAAACCGTAGATATGCCGCGTCCATCTCCTTTTTGAGCGCTCTTATGTCCACGAGCAGCTGTTCCTCCCTTGTCGGAGCTTCGTCCGCCTTTTTGAGCTTTCCTCCGAGCAGATATTTGAAAGCAGTAACCATTTTTTCGTCCTCCCGGTATTATTTGTATAGCAATTATGGGACAAATATGATAAAATAATTCAGCCGGACGATATTTTTCGCCCGAACGCCAAAAATATATAGGATGTTTATAATAAAGGAGAATGTGTTTTGAAGCTTTATCCCATGGTATTGACGCCCTTCGTCTCGGAAACCGTCTGGGGCGGGCGCAGGCTCATTGACGAATATTCCGTTGTCACAGACAAGCGAAACGCCGCCGAGGCGTGGGTCATGTCCGCGCACAAAAACGGCAGTTCAACAGTCGCAAACGGCGAATTTGCGGGGAGGACTCTTCGCGAAGTCTATCTCGAACACCCCGAGCTCGGCGGCAAAAACTGCGCCGGATTCTCTGATTTCCCGGTGCTGATAAAATTCATCGACGCCGCGGCGGATCTCTCGGTTCAGGTTCACCCCGACGACGCCTACTGCCTGAAAAAGGGCAGCGGCGCGGGAAAGACCGAGTCGTGGTATATCCTCGACTGTGAGCCGGGCGCCTATCTTCTGCTCGGCTTTGAAAAAGACATAACCCGCGAGCAGTTCAGGCAGTCGATAACCGACGGCACGCTGACCGACTATGTCAAGAAAGTCCCGGTCAAAAAGGGAGATTTCTTCTTTATAGAATCCGGCACGCTCCACGCGATATGCAAGGGCATCCTGCTCGCCGAGGTTCAGCAGAACTCTGACACGACCTACAGAATATATGACTACGGCCGCCTGGGCTTTGACGGCAAACCGCGCGAGCTCCATGTTGAGGACGCGGTGAATGTCACGCACACCGGAGTATATAAAAATCCCTGCACGCCGAAAAAAGACGGCAATGTCACGAATCTTGTCGCCTGCCCGTTCTTTACTGAGAGAGTTCTTGATATCAACGGTTCTTTTGACGGCACTGCGGACGAAAAATCTTTTGTGTCGCTTCTTATCCTCGAGGGCTCGGGTTCGCTCGAATGCGCGGGCGAGACTCTTGAATTTTCAAAGGGCGGCAGCATTTTCATTCCCGCAAACTGCGGCGAATACAAAATAAACGGAGAAGCAAAGATCCTTGAAACAAGGGTCTGATATTACAAATGGCAGTTTTAAGCGTACAGAATCTTGATATGGAGTTCGGCGAGCGCACGCTGTTTTCTGGCGTGAGCTTTGAAGTCGGAGAGCGCGATAAGATAGGCTTCATCGGCTCGAACGCAACGGGCAAAACGACCCTCTTCAAGCTCATCACCGGCGAGCTTGAGCCAACCTGGGCGGGGTATATCCCGGCAAAAATATAAAGATAGGCTATCTCGAGCAGCACGCCTGCGCGGGGAGCCAAAAGACGGTCTACAACGAGATGGAGAGCGTGTTCGAGCCTCTTATGAAAAAAGAGAAGCGGCTCGAAGAGCTCGCGGATCTCATCGAAGCGGGACATGGCGACATTAACGCGCTCATCGCCGAGCAGAACAGACTGCACACCGAATTTGAGGACGAGGGCGGGCTGACCTACAAAAGCCGCACCCGCTCGGCGCTCACAGGTCTCGGATTCTCGGAGAGCGACTTCTCTCTCCCCTGCTCCCTGCTCTCGGGCGGTCAGCGGTCAAAGCTCGCGCTGGGCAAGCTGCTTTTGAGCGCGCCGGATTTGCTCCTGCTCGACGAGCCGACGAACCATATAGACCTGACAAGCCTCGAATGGCTCGAAAACTTCATCAACGACTACCGCGGCAGCGCGGTAATTATAAGCCATGACCGCTATTTTCTCGACAAAGTGACGACAAAAACGATGCTGCTCGAAAACGGCAGAATCGAGATGTTCAACGGCGGCTATTCCCGCTTTCTCGAGCAGAAGACCGAGCGTGACGAAATCGAACGCCGTCACTACGAGCGGCAGATGGACGAAGTTCACCGCCTCGAGGGCATAATCGAACAGCAGCGTCGCTGGCGGCATTTCATAACCGCGGACAGCAAGCAAAAGATGCTCGACAAAAAATTGGCGGAAATCGATGCGCCCGACCGCTCGGCAAGAACTCTCGGATTTTCGTTCGGCGAGGTCGAACCGACCGGCAACGAAGTTCTGAATGTCAGAGGGCTGTCAAAATCATTCGGCAGCAAACATCTTTTCAGCGGCGTCGAGTTCCAGATACGCCGATCCGACCGCGCGTTTTTGCTCGGTCCGAACGGATGCGGAAAGACGACTCTTTTAAAAATACTTATCGGCAAGGAGAAAGCCGACTCCGGCTCATATCTCTTCGGCGCAGGCGTTCAGGTCGGCTATTTCGACCAGACGCTCTCCTCGCTCAACAACAATAATACTGTTCTCGATGAAATCTGGAATCTGCACCGAGATTTTACCGAGGCGCGCGTGCGCACTCTGCTCGGGCAGTTCCTGTTCTGCGCGGACGATGTTTTCAAGAAGATAGAAACTCTGAGCGGCGGCGAAAAAGCGCGGCTTTCGCTTTTAAAGCTGATGCTCTCGGGCGCGAATGTCCTGCTGCTCGACGAGCCGACGAATCACCTTGATATTCCCTCGCGCGAGGCGCTCGAGGCGGCTCTGCTCGATTTCGGCGGCACGATGCTCGTCGTGTCCCACGACAGATATTTTATAAATAAGTTATCCACCGCGTGCTGTCGATAGGCATGAATGGCGCGGAGAGCTTCGAGGGCGGCTACGACGACTACGCGGCGAAAATCGCGAGCAGAGCGCGGAGAAGCCGAAAGCTGCTAAGACCATGGGCAAGGGCGGCGAGGACTACAAGCGCCGCAAGGAGCGCGAGAGCGAGCTGCGCCGCACGATAACCGCGATAAAGAAATGCGAAGAGCGGATAAACGAGCTCGACGGCTGATAGCAAAAACGAACGAAGAGATGTCGACCCCCGAAGCGGCGGCGGATTACGCACGCGTCATGGAGCTGACGGAAACGCTCGGCAAGCTCAACGACGAGCAGACCGAGCTCATGATGCAGTGGGAAGAGCTCGAAAACAGAAAAGCTCAACTTGAGGGAGAGGAATAACATGAACTTCAGCGAACTTTTCGGGAATGCGCAATGGGTTACCTGCGACAGTGGCTGCACTTCGCCGGTTATAAAAGGCGGTTTCTTCATCGAAGAGCCGAAGAAAGCAGAGATAACCATCTGCGGGCTCGGTTTCTTTCGCCTGTGGATAAACGGGCGCGAGGTGTCCGAGGACAAATTCGTCCCCATCAACAGTCAATACTGTAAGCGCGATCTGACGGCGTTTGAATATCCTATCTTAGACGAGCTGTCTTACCGCACATACGCCGTGAGATATGACATATCCAAATTTGTTGTTGACGGCAAAAATGATATCCGCGTCATTCTCGCTGCGGCTGGTTCGCCCAGCAGAAGCGCAGCGCCGAGGGGTTCGCAAAATACGGCGACATAAAGCTCTGCTATAAAATCGATGTCGAGAATAAGAGCGGCAAAAAATATACTTTTGTTTCCGATGAGAGCCTTGAATGGAAGCAGAGCCGCATTATTGAAAATAATATATATTTCGGCGAGGTTCACGACATGAGCCTTGCAGACGAGCTGACGGCGAACAGCGGCTTTCAAAATGTTATCAAAGCCCCGGCGCACGAGACTCAGTTTTTCATTCAGGACTGCCCGGCGGACAGAGTGGAGCGCGCAATAAAGCCCGCGAAGCTCTTTGACCTCGGCGAAGTTTCAATATACGACATGGGCGAGAATATTTCCGGCTATCCGGTTGTTGCGGCAACGGTTGACGGCGCGAATATAACCGTCAGATGCAGCGAGGAAATAAACCCGGACGGCACGCTGAATTTCGATTCCTGCGACCGCGGCAGATTCAAAAAGACGAATATCGCAACGCGAAAAAGGGCGAAGAGTGCATGCCTTGGTTTACCTGGCACGGCTTTCGGTATTTCGAACTGACGAACAACGCCGAGCCCGTGCGCTGCGAAGTAGTCCACTCGGACTGCGCCGTGACCTCGTCGTTCGAGTCGGACAGCGAGATGCTCAACTGGCTCTACGACGCATATATCAGAACGCAGCTGAGCAACATGCATTCGGGCGTGCCCTCGGACTGCCCGCATATAGAGCGTCTCGGCTACACAGGCGACGGTCAGCTCTGCTGCGAAGCGGCGATGATGCTTTTGAATTCGCAGAAATTCTATAAAAAGTGGCTCGAAGATATCTCCGACTGCCAGAGCGTCGAAAACGGTCACGTCCAGCACACCGCGCCTTTCATGGGCGGCGGCGGAGGCCCCGCAGGCTGGGGCGGCGCGATAGCGGTCGTGCCGTATGAGATGTATAAAATATACGGCGACAAAGAGACTTTCCGCCGTTATCTGCCGAAGATCCTTCGGTATTTTGATTATCTCGACTCGCGAAGCTCCGGCGGTCTCGTCTGCCGCGAGGAAGAGGGCGGCTGGTGCCTCGGCGACTGGTGTCCGCCCGAGCCTATAACAATATGCGAGCCGTTCGTCAACACCGCGCTCTATGTAAAGCAGATGATGATGACAAAAGAAGCATCGGAGGCTATCGGCGAAAGCGAAACTGCCGCCATGCTCGAAAAGCGCATAGAAGAAAAGAAGCAGGCTATTCTCAGCGCATATTACAGCCCGCAGACTGGCTCGTTTATCGGCGATGCGCAGGGTGCGAACAGCTTTGCTGTTGATATCGGACTCGGCGGCGAGCGCGCTTTCAACAATACAAAAAAGAAATACGACGCCGCGGACTCTTTCGACACCGGCATTTTCGGCACGGATATTCTAACCCGCGTACTGTTTGAGCGCGGCTGCGCCGACACGGCTTTCCGCCTGCTGACTTCGACGGGCAAAGGCTCGTTCTATAACATGAAAAAGCAGGGCGCGACGACCATCTGGGAGAACTGGGACGGCGAGCGCTCGCACAGCCATCCGATGTTCGGCGCGGTGACGCGATATCTGTTCTCGTTCATTCTCGGCATCATGCAGGAGAAAAACTCGGCGGGCTATGAAAAAATCGTCATCGCTCCGCAGATTCCCGACGGGCTCAACCGCGCGAGCGGTCACATAACGACGGTGCGCGGCGAAATAGCCGTCTCGTTTATCAGAACGGAGCGCGAGATGGACTTCTATGTAACCGTTCCGCAAAAGGCGTGGTTCACTTACGGCAGCGACTGCGAATATGAACTCTGGGAAGGCGAAAACCACATCCACATTGATTTTGAGGAGTAAAATATGGCTATAATCATCACAAATTACAGCGAAAAATATCGGGACGATGTCCGCAATATCTGCCTTGACACGGCGGGCAGCAACGCGCGCGAAGAAAAGTCAATGCGCTTTTTGCTCGCCACGTTCTGCGACTACTATATCGAGCACGAGGCGGAGCACTGCTTTATCGCCGTCGATGAAGATACCGACACCGCGATAGGCTATATTCTCTGCGCGCCGGACTATAAGAGATATAAGCGCATATTCAAAGCCGAATATCTCCCGCGCGTCAAGGGCTGCAAAAAGGGAGATATAATTGAATCGTGGGCGTCCGTAAACGGCCCTGCGCTATTCGCAAGAAGCTATCCCGCGCATATGCACATAAATTTAGAGCCGGGCTATCAGCACTGCGGGCTGGGCACTAAACTCTTCGAGACGCTTATCGCGCATTTGAAGGAGCTCGGCAGCAAGGCATTATGCTCGTCGTCGACTCATACAACACCAACGCAATAAATTTCTACAAAAAGAACAAATTTGATATCATATTCCCTCTGCGCGTCTGCACGGTCATGGCGCGCAGGGTCTGAGAAAGCAGGGAAAAAATATGAAATTAGCCGTCATCGGCACGGGCTGGATAGTCAAAAGCTTTATCGACGGGTTGAAGTTCGCGCCCGATTTTGAACTCTTCGCCGTATATTCGCGTTCGCGCGAGCGCGGAGAAAAATTCGCAAAGGAAAACGGGATAAGTAAAGTCTACACCTCGCTCGACGAGCTCGCCGCCTCCCCTGCCGAGTGCGTCTATATCGCGAGCCCAAATGCCCTGCATTATACTCAGAGCAAAAAAATGCTCGAGAGCGGAAAGCATGTCATCTGCGAAAAGCCGATAACCGTAACGCCCGATGAATTCTCGGAGCTCTGCGAAATCGCGGACGGAAATAAGCTCATATATATCGAAGCTATAATGTATATGCACTCGCCCGTGCGGGCGGCACTCAGAGAAGCGCTCGGCGATATCGGCAAAGTCTGGACTGCGCATTTTGATTTTTCGCAGTATTCCTCAAAATATCCAGCCTATCTTCGCGGCGAGCTGCCGAATATTTTCAATCCCGCCATGGCTACGGGCAGTCTCATGGATCTCGGCATCTACTGCGTCTATCCTGCAATCGATCTGTTCGGCGAGCCGGATATTGTCTCGGCAGTATCGGCATTTCTCGAAAGCGGAGCTGACGCGGCAACCGCCGTCTCGATGCTAAGTAAAAACACCGCGATAACAATGACAAGCTGCAAAACCGGGCAGGATCACGCGGGCTCGCAGATAATCGGCGAGCGCGGCAGCATAAAAATCGGCTCAATTTCAAAGCTCACGGATATCGAACTCGTGATGAACGACGGGACGAGCCGCATTATCTGCGGCGACACGCCGAAAGATGAACTCATGGGCAACGAGGCTCGCGCGTTTTATAAGCTGATAACAGAGCCGGAAAACAACAGAGAAAAATACAGAGAGCTTCGCGAAGCGGCGCTCTCTGTGAGCCGCACGATGCAGCGCATACGCGAGTCGGCGGGAATAAAATTTGACGGAGGGATATCATGAAATATGTAAAAACAGGCGATGTCCTCGCGGTAAGGCTTGACCCGGGCGAGGAAATAATCGCGTCGGTGCTGAAGATAGCAAAGGACGAAGATATCCGCTTTGCCGAGATATCAGCCATCGGAGCGGTAGGGCGCGCGGTGTTCGGGCTATACGACCTCGAAGAGCAGAAATACCACAGCCTGACATTTGTTCAGCCGCTCGAGCTCGTTTCATTAAACGCAATCTCAGCCGCAAGGACGGCGAGCCTTATCTCCACCTCCACGCCGCGTTCGCGGACGAAAAAGGCGCCGTCATCGGCGGTCACCTAAACGAAGCGGTGATCAGTGCGACCTGCGAAATGTTCATCAAAATTTTTGACATTGACATTGGCAGGCGCATAAGCGAACAGACGGGGCTCAACATTTTCGACATCTGAAAATCAAGCAGGGAAGCCGACATATGCCGCGCTTCCCTGTTTTTTCTTGTCGAACACCATAAAATATTGCACAAAATCAATAAAAATTCATAAAAAATCAAAATTTCTTCACAAAAACTATTGCAAAGTGAATCAAAATCACATATAATTATTCTCAATCAGCGTAGTAACTGAGGGTGAACAAATGCGACAAGTAAGATTTGAGATCACCGACGGCATCTGCCGTCCGGCAGGATGCGAAACGGACGACATCGGATATGCGGCAATCTCCGATGCTCAGTGCGCCTCCGAAGCAAGAAAAAGTTCAGCCGCCTCGGGCGGCCGTATTTCCTACGGCATAGTGATGACCGTCACGGAAAACGGATTCAATGAAACAACAAGCTTTCCCGACATCTCTTTCAGCAGAAAAAAGCTGAGGGACTTTGTCTCCATGCTCGAGCGCAACGATGTCTCCCCCGTCCATGTGGAGGAGATGATAGACGATTTCTTCTACGCGGGATAAACGCACCGCCAAAGCATCCGAACCGAGCGAACCACGCCAAAAGGCAGCGTTCGCAGAACAATGACCGACCGCAGCAAAAAAATGCTGCGGTCGGTCATTCTTTATAGTTTGATGGATGGATAGGCAGCGAAACGGCTTTGCGAGTATAAATATCGCAACAAACAGCTGTAGCGATATCGTGCACATATACTTATTATTTTAAGCAGGGCAGGCTAACCCCTCAGTCTCGGCTTACGCCGAGCCAGCTCCCCTTACAGGGGCGCCTAAATAGGTTCTGCGACAAGTCCCCAATTCACGCAAAGTCTTTTCATCTTGAACGAAGGGCGTTTATTAAAGTTCCGTATATCGCTCTACGCGCATGCGCAGGGCGTATTTTTCGCGCAGTGCCGCTATCTCTTCCATCATCTCGGACTTGTGGTGGGCGTCGAGCGCCTGCTGATCGCGCCATCTGTCTATCAAAAGCACGGACTCCGGGTCGTCAAGCGGAAAGAAATATTCGTATCTCTCGTTCCCCTCTTCGGCTCTTATTTTATTCACAAGCCCGCTCTCCGTCATTTCGCGTGCAAACTCTTTTGCGCTGCCGTTTTTGCCGGTGTAGTAGATATTGACAGTGAAGCTCATTTCATTCTCCCCTATCAGTATTTTTCGACGCTCTCGACATCGAGCACAAACACAATAGCTCCACCGACCGCGACCTCCGAACCGAGATCGCCCTCGGCAAGTCCGCTGCCGAATGCGGCGGTAGATGCGGCAGTGTGCATCCTGCGCTGAGAATATTCCTTGATTATCTCCTTTGCCTTTGCAACCTTGTCGTCGTCCGCGCCGATTAGGAAAGTCGTGTTGCCGACCATGAGGAATCCGCCCGTGGTCGAGAGCTTCGTCACCGTGTAGCCTTCCTTCGTCAGCGCCGAGGAAACGACCGCGCTGTCATCATTATTAACAATAGCTATCAAAAGTTTCATTATATTCATTCTCCTCATTAAATTTTCGGGTCTATCATCTTGCGGCTCTTCTTGTCAAGCTTGCGGACGTCGGGTATCTCGTACCTGTTGTCGTTCGCGTCTTTTATTAATATACGCCCGTCATAGAGCGGCTTTACCGCTGTGAGATGATTTCTTATCTCAAAAGTGCATATTCCCCTGTCCGTCTCGACCGTCCACATCCAGATATGGAATTTTTCGCGCATCTTTATGAATCGCTTTATCCGCGGGATCATATAGTATTCGTCGAGGCACTGCTCGACAGCCTCTTTCGACTCCGGCAGAAGATTGTCGATGTTTCTTATCACCGCTATCTCCTCGCCCTCGCTGTCGATCAGCGAAATGTATCTGTTGAGTCCGGTTATGGGGAACATTCTGTGCAGTTCGAGCCCCTCAAACTTCTCGCCTGAGTAAAACTCGGCATCGACGAAAATCCCGTCCCGGCGAGTGAATTTCACTTCCGGTCCGTCAATATATCTCGGCATTGTGCTCCCTCCTTATTCAAAATTCTCGGCGGCTTTTTTCTTCTGAAGCTGTTCGCCCATGGACTGAATCTCAATGAGCTTGTAGTACTTGCCCTTGAGCGCCATGAGTTCTTCGGGAGTGCCGCATTCGATTATCTCGCCGTGGTCGACGACAACTATCTTGTTCGCCTTGCGCAAAGTTGAAAGACGGTGGGCGATCATGAGCGTTGTGCGCCCGGATATCAGTCTCTCTATCGCGCCCTGGATAAGATTTTCGGTCTCGGAATCGACCGCCGCCGTCGCCTCGTCGAAGATGAGTATGCTCGGATTTTTGAGCACCGCGCGGGCTATAGATACGCGCTGCTTCTCGCCGCCGGAGAGTCCGACTCCGCGCTCGCCGAGCATGGTGTCGTATGCATCGGGCATACGGCGGATGAAGCCGTCCGCATTCGCGACCTCCGCCGCGTGGAGCACCTGCTCAACATGGACATCCGCGCTGCCGTAGGCGATATTATTATATATCGTGTCTCTGAACATCAGCGGCTCCTGCTGGACGAAGCCGATCGAGTTTCTGTAATATCTCAGGTCGATGTCCCTGATGTTTATTCCGTCGACGAGTATCTCGCCGTCGTATTCGTCATAGTAGCGCATCAGCAGGTTTATCAGCGTCGACTTGCCGGAGCCCGTCGTTCCGACTATGCCGACTATATCGCCCGGCTCTATAGTCAGATTTATGTTTGAGAGGACTTTCTTCGAGCGGTCGAACGCGAAGTTGACATTCTTGAATTCAATCTTGCCCTCCATGCGCTTGAGCTCTTTGCCCTGGCCGAAATCGTGCTCGGGCTCGGCATCGAGGATATCGAGTATCTTTTCGGCGGACGCCAATGTGTTCTGGTATGTGTCGCCGATATTCGCAAAGAAGTTGACCGGGTTATAGAACATGCTCGCATATGAGATGAACGACACGAGCAGACCGAGCGAAACCTCGCTGCTGCCGGAGATGACAAGATTGCCGCCCATGAACCATATGACAAGCGTTCCGCAGGTCACGAGGAATGTTATCACCGACGGGAACACCGCAGAGGGCACGGCGGCTTTCTTGTCCTCCTTGAACCATTCGTCGCAGTAGGCATTGAAGCGCTTGACCGTCTTTTGCTCGTTCGTGAAAGCTTTTATGACTCGCACGCTCGGTATCGTGTCGGCGAGCATCGAAGAAATCGATGCGGAGCGCCGCCACATGCGCATATATTTGGGTCCGAGCACCTTGCCGAACCGCTTGCCGACAAACACAACTATCGGCACGGGAATGAGCGAGAAGAGCGCCAGCCGCCAGCTCATCATGAACATTATGACTATCAGCCCCACGAGGTAAAAGCCTGAATGACCGCCTCCTGGGTTATCTTCATTATAAAATTCTGTATCACCGTCGCGTCGGAGTTGACGCGGTTTATGACGGAGCCTGTCGATATCCTGTCATAGAAGCTCATCGGCAGATACTGCGCCTTTTCATATATATCTTTCTTGAGATTCAAAACTATCCTGTCGCCGGATATTCTGAGCTTATACGCCCGAAAACCGTTTATCACATACTGAAGAACGTACACCCCAAGCAGAAGCAAAATGACCGCCATGAGCCGTTTTGACGATTTCTGCGGGATAACATCGTCGACCATTATCTTTGTGATATACGGCGGGATGAGCGAGAACGCCGTTGTGAGCACGGATAGAATCATGCACACTATCAGCGGCTTTGTTTCGGGCTTGACATAGCCCGAAAATTTTGTGATAAGCTTGCGCTTGCCGGAGCAGTTGAGGCACTCGGCATCGGGTGAAGGCAATTTGCGTCCGCACTTTGGGCAGAAAGAGCGCTGCTTGAGATAAACGGACTTCACGACCTCCGCATCCTCGTCGGAATAGCCGTGTTCTTTCAGCGAGTTCACGAACACCGCGCCTGCGTCCGCAACCTCGGCGGCGGCATAAGAAAAGCGCATGAGCGGCTTTCTCTTTCCGTTTGAAAATCTGACTCGAAACAGCGCGTTGCCGTAGAGCCGCTTGACATCCGCCGACTCCATTTCATTATAGGCGATGCTGCACACGCCGCCGTCAAAGCTTCTGTCAAAGGCAATAAGCCCGTTTTTTGTGAAAACGAGCATTGAATCCGCATATTTGCCTTTTAAATCAAGGTCGCCCACTACGATGAAGAGAACCTCTTCGCCGCGGGTCACTTCTTCGAACCGCTCCTCATATTGTCGCGGCACGGGTTTGTTGGTTATTTCTTTCATTGCTCCGCCCCCTTTTTCAAGGTCATTTTAGCAGAGCCGATGTCAAATGTAAACACGGAATTTCAGCCTAACTTGACAAAAAATTTTGTCGTTGTTTGTTGAAAATGACGAAAGATCCCCGTGATATTATTTTTTCATAACCACATTTTCAAGATAGCTGTTAAAATTCTTATATTCATTCTCGCTTATCGCCGCCGGATAGATCATGACAACGAGCCTGTGGCCTTTGTATTCGCTGCGATACGGCGGGTGAATATGCTCAAACGGATTGGCTCTGTACCCGGCGCGCTCATAAAAAGCCTTGCGGCGGACGGATACTTCATCATTCGGCGGGTCGATTTCGAGAATGACCGTCTTTTTGCGCTCGCCGAGAAGGAGAGTGCCTGCGCGCCGTAGCCGCGTCCGCGCATCTCGGGCAGCCGCTGTTCATATATAGGAAAGCTCTTTGAATAGAGCTCCATCGCTTTTTCATATATTTTATCTTCTGAATTTGTCAGTCTTTTAAAAATCATATTATCATCCTCCGCGCTTTCGGTTATTATACATTTTTACACCCCGGCGGTCAAGAAATCGGGTGTTTAGAATTAAATTTTCATTGACTGATCATTGTAAATATGGTACAGTATTATTTGACTGAAAACGGATTTTCAATATGAAATCCACAAAAAACGGAGGGGTTACAAAAAATGCCAAATCTTATCAAAAAAATCACGTCCACCCCGAAAGGCTGGGCAACCAAACCGAAAGAGAGACTGAGCTACTATCTCTACTTCTGCGGACAGAACGCAATATATAATCTCGTCGCCTCTTTCCTGACTACTTATCTCATGCTCTCTATCGGCGGACTTGTCAAAACTGCGGGAATCATGCTCGCGGTCAAGGTATGGGACGCGGTCAACGACGCCATATTCGGCGTGCTGTTCGACAAAGTAAAATTCAAGAGCGGCAAGAAGTTTGTCCCGTGGCTCAAGATATCGCTCGTCTTTATCCCGCTGACTACTGTCATGCTCTTCGCCATACCCAATAACTTCAGCGAAAACGCGAAGCTCATCTGGCTCGCTGTTTCATATATACTCTGGGATACCGCTTACACCTCTGCGACGTGCCTATCTTCGGCATCATCACCTCGATGAGCGAAAACATTGACGAAAGAAACAGCATTATATCCTATAAGCAGATTTGGTCGGGCGTGGGCTCGGGCGTTGCGCTCATTCTCGGCACCGTCCTCGTCGGCGAGAAGGTCAAGCTCAACTACACGGTAGTCGCAATAATCTGCGCCGTGTTCGCAATTATCACGATGATCCCCGCCTGCTTCAAGCTTGAGGAGCGCTTCGGCGGAGACAGGATGAGGATTTCACGCTCAAAAAGATGTTCAGCTATCTCGTTCAGAACAAGTATCTGCTCATCTATTACATAGGCTATTTCTTCTATTCGAGCGCCAACGTCTCCGGCTCGCTCAACCTTTTTGTCTCGTTCTATCTCTTTAATAACTCGCAGTTCTCACTCGTCGTTCAGGCTCTTAGCCTTGTTCCCGCAGCGATATTCTCGTTCCTCGTGCCCCACATGGTCAGAAAATTTGACAAGATGAAGCTGTTCAGAGTCTGCACTTTGGCTACCGTTATTTTAAGCGTCGTCATGTGGCTCATCGGCTACAACTCGATGAAAGGCTTCATCATCATCTCGATACTGCGCGCGGTACCCATGGCTATTCTCGGCGTCATGCTCTTCATGTTCACGCCCGACTGCGCGGAGTTTGGCAAATTCACCTCCGGCATCGAGGCCAAGGGAATCACCTTCGCGATCCAGACCTTCATGTGCAAGCTCACCGCAGCCGTCTCCGGCGCGCTCGGAATGTTCATACTCGGTCTCAAGTCCACCGGCTGGGTCTCTGTTGAGGGCGCGCAGAACTTCGCAGACCTCCAGGGTGTCGCTCAGACAGACCACGCGAAGGCCGTTCTGTGGTTCATCTATGTTATGTTCACGGCGATAGGCTACGCCATAGCTATGTCATCTGGACCCGCTACAAGCTCACCGACAAGGATGTTCAGACCATGGCGGACTGCAACAGCGGCAAGATAACCCGCGCCGAAGCCGAAGAAAGACTCGGCGGAAGATACGACAAGAAGTCGAAGAAAGCGAAGAAATAACAAACGAAAAGAGCGGAGGGGCGTGTGCCTCTCCGCTTTAAATTACAGCACCCTGTGCGCTGAGCCGCAGGGTGCTTTTTCGTTAAGTTTATTTATCAGAGCACTACTTCTCTGCCCGTCCTTGCGGACTCGTAAACTGCGCAGAGAATCTTTATCATATCAATTCCCTGCTGCGGCTTGAAGCACGGCTCGGCGCCCTCGATGACCACATCGTAGAAGTGCCTGAGGTTTCTCGCGTGCTCTCTGTCGGTAGCGTAGTTAGTCGGGATAACATCGAGCACTTGCCGTATTCCTCGGTGTAGAACTCGACCTCGCCGTCCTGCCAATTGAGTCCCGCCTTCGTGCCGCGAAGCTCGACAAAGCGTGTCTCTTTCTTGACGTTCGACGCCCAGCTGAACTCTATCTGGAGCTGCGCCCCGTTATCGAAGCGGATAGTGCCCATCGCAAGATCCTCAACGTCAAACGTGCCGTCCTCGACCTTGTCGCCGAAGTCGGAGTTCACGGAGTCGCTGACGTCGTTGTCGGCAAACTTGCAGTATGTGCTGCCGGTCACGGCGACGGGAGTCGGGTTGCCCATGAGCCATATCGCAAGGTCTATCATGTGAACGCCGAGGTCAATGAGCGGGCCGCCGCCGGACTGCGCCTTAGTGGTGAACCAGCCGCCCTTGCCGGGGATTCCGCGTCTCCTCTGCCAGCCGCAGCGTCCGCAGTATATCTCGCCCATTTTGCCGTCGTCAATGAACTTCTTCGCAAGCTTAGACGCGTCGGTGAAGCGTTGTTTCTCATGACCATGAGCGTCTTGCCCGCAGCCTTAGCGGCGTCGTTCATCTTCATGACCTCTTCGACATTGACGGCATCCGGCTTCTCGCAGAAAACGTGCTTGCCCGCCTTGAAAGCGGCAACCGCGATTATCGAGTGGAGATAGTTCGGGGTGCAGATATCGACAGAGTCTATCGTCTCATCCTTGAGCAGCTCGTTGAAATCGGTATAGACCTTTGCGTCGGGGAAGAACTTGTCGCGGCATATTGCCGCTCTCTCTTCGATGATGTCGCAAAGAGCAACAACCTCAAGGCGGTCGTCATTCAGATAGTGCTCGCGGTGAGCGCCGTTGAATATTCCGCCGACACCGATAATACCTACTCGCCATTTTTTCATAGAAAGACCTCCAAAAATGTATTTCATACGAATTGATTTTAACATAACGAGAAATAAAAAACAAGAGCGGCGGCCTGTACGAAATGCCGAAAAAACAGCTTTATTTTTAGTTGATTTAACAATTTGATTTGTGATTGACAACGGAACGGCGGAACGCCGCATAAACGCTCAGCGCTTTTTTAAATGTTTTCATTTACTCTGTTCTCCTTTCGTTTTTGTGAAAACATTATAGACATTGTTATTCTTTGCTTCTTTTTGTCTCCTCCTTTGCAGCAATTTATATTATAACGTTAAGTTATAAATTCAGCTTTTAATATGCGGCACCGACAAAGTACCGCAGTATTCATAAAATAATTCAGAACCTTCGCAAATATTATACACTATATCTACAAATAAGTAAAGTTATATCTTAAAGAAGTATTATTAATTATTTGAGATATAAGGGGAATTTTTGAAATTCCCCTCGTTGTTTAAAAATCAAGTCTCTCCCGTAGGCTCTGTTTTATCTCGACCTCGCACATGATGCTCAGCCCGAGGAAGCAGTCTTCAAAGAAATCGCGACCGACTTGAACTCCGGCAGAAGATAAGGCTTCATTTTGCTCTTTATCAAACCTATGAGCTTGTCTGTATCCATGCCTCATCGAGCTCATATATAACTACCCTGCCCGGATTCATCAGCGCGATTATCGCCTGGAGGCGTTCGCTGCAAAAAGCTATGCGCTCGGATTCAATGTCCGGAGTGTGCCGCGGGATGTTTTCGACCTCGCCGGCAGCGCCCGACGCGCCGCAGAGCACCTCGCCGTTTGCGATTATTCCCGAGCCGCTCTTGTGCTTGCCGTAGGCATAGAGAACGGTTATACCCTCCTGATAATTCGAATATTTTCTTGCCACATTCGTTGCGACATGCAGGTCGTTGTCAATAAGAACCGTCAGTCCGAATTTTTCATTCAGCCTCTTTGCAACATCGATATGGTTGAGCGACGGGAATGCCGCCGAGTCCATAACAACACCCTTGCAGACAACGCCCGAAACGGCTATCGCAGTCATGGCTATGAGCGGATCGGCCGCAACGCTTGTCATAACAAGATTCTCAAGCGTCGAAAGTACTTTTTCGTCACAAATCGGTATATTTCCGCTGCCGATAGTACGGCTTCTGAAATCATGGATCTGTATGAAAGAACATCGGAGTCAAGATAAATCAGCAGAAAATGCATATAGTCCGCGTTAAGCTTATATACCTGCGCCTTGCGCCCGCGTTCCGCACCTATAACTCCGTCCGGATTAATAATTCCCTCCGCAACACCGTAATCAATAGCTCGCGTCACGGTCGCAGGCTCAGCCCGATGCTTTTGGCTATCTGCGGAATTGTCGCCTGCTTGTTTTTGTGTATATATCCCCACACAGAGCGGTAATTCGTCAGCTTGACTATGGATGAATCAAGTGTATTTTTCAAAAAGCGCGCCCCTCATCTGCAAATTAGAAAACCGTGTTATTAAATCAATTATATCACCGCGTTCTGCTTTTCGCAATATGCACTTTTGCCAAAAACGGACTTTTTAAATTATGCACAGTAAACAACGCAGAATCGCGAATGCAACACAATTATTGACACAGTGTCGAAGCAAGTATATAATTTCAGTATCAAATATCGGAGGGAACAGCATGGCAAAAGGCTGCCGGATTCAAAGAAATATATAAAAGAAAAGCGGGCTCCCCTGCGCTTCGGCGCGGACGGAAAATTCCGCATTCTGCATCTGACTGATGTCCACGAGGTCGACCCGGAGATGGACGACGAAGAGGACAGACAGATACCGATAAACAAGAGCAAAGAGACGATAAATGTCATTCGCCGATGCATTGAAATTGCTAATCCCGATCTTATCGTTTTCGGCGGCGACAACATCAGCGGCTACTGGCAGGAGTTCACATATGAATATATGTATAATACTATCAAAAAGATAGTCGCGCCGATTGCGGAGAAAAATATCCCGCTCGCCATAGTTTTTGGCAATCACGATGCCGAGGCTCAGCCAAATTGCCGTTTCTCGCGAAAGAGAATCAGATCTGTATATACGCCGAATACGAGAATTTCAGGAGCACGATGAACGACGAGGATGTCTCCGGCTGCGCGAATTGCAGTTTGCCTATTTTGTCTTCCGACGGCAAGCATATCGCCTGGAACATCTGGTGCATCGACTCGGGCGACTATGTCAGGGACGATGAGTTCAATGTTATAGACGACGCCGGATACGGCTTTGTAAAAAAAGATCAGATAGCATGGTACGAAAGACGCGCCGCCGAACTCAAGGCGCAGAACGGCGGAAAAGTCGTGCCCTCTCTGCTGTTTCAGCATATCCCCGTCATTCAGGAATACAAAAAACTCAAAAAAGACCCGGATGGCGAATACAGCCTCGGCGCGCAGCACTACTCCGTCCCGGACGGCGCACTGCTCGAGGGCGAGATTCACGAATCCCCATGCCCGCCGCTCGAAAACGGCGACGAATTCGAGAGCTGGAAGAGGACGGGCGATATAGTCGCCGCATTCTTCGGCCACGACCATGTGAATACATTCACAATGGAAGTCGACGGCATAAAGCTCGTTCAGACCCCCGGCGCGGGCTACCACTCCTACGGCGGCAAACGCGGCGGCAGACTGATTATAATAGACGAAAACAAGCCGGATTCTTATGAGTCGGAATGCATTTTCATCGACAGAATAACACAAGGTGAGCTTAAATAAATTCAAATAAAGGACGGAGAACAGCTATGGACAAATACGCAAGATTCAGATATCAGCCCTGCATCCCGCTCGGCGCGGACGGCAGAAAGGTCACAGGTTCGCCCGAGCACGCCGCGCTCTCGAGAAAGGCCGCCGGCGAGGGCATGGTACTGCTCAAAAACAGACTCCGCACTCTGCCGCTCACGCGCGGAACAAGAGTCGCACTCTTCGGCAAGGCGACTATCGAATACATAAAGGGCGGCGGCGGAAGCGGCGACGTTTTCTGCGCCTACACCCGCAATGTCTATGACGGATTCAGTCAGAAGGAAGCCGAGGGCAAGGTCAGCGTGTTCAAGCCGACCGTCGAGTTCTACAAAGAATACGTCAAGGAGGCGAGCAAGCGCATCCCGACCCGCGCCCAGATCGAAAAGATATGGGACAAGGTCAACGCCATGTCCTTCTGCAAAGAGAAAGACGATATAATCTACGACACCTTCGCGAGCATGCATGTTGCCGAGGCGCATATGCCCGACGAGCTCATAGCGGAGGCAGCCGCGAACGCGGATATCGCGATAATAACCCTCAGCCGCTTCTCCGCAGAGGGTGTTGACAGAAAGGCCATCCCCGGCGACTACTACCTTTCGGACACGGAGAAGAGCCTCATCGACCGCGTCACTGCGGCGTTCCCGAACACGGTCATAGTCCTCAACTCCGGCGCAGTCGTTGACTGCGAGTATTTCGCGGACAATGAAAAAGTCGGCGCGATAATCTCCGGCTGGCAGGGCGGACTCGAGGGCGGCATGGCGATAGCTGATATTATCTGCGGCGATGTCAACCCCTCCGGCAAATTGGCGGACACTATCCCCGACTCCTACGACTCATATCAGAACGCGCAGGAGTTCCTGACAGGCTTCGAGCATCTCGATTATTTTGATGACATATATGTCGGCTACCGCTATTTCGAGACGATTCCCGGCGCCGCCGAAAAAGTTCGCTATCCGTTCGGCTTCGGTCTCTCTTATACTGATTTTGAGTTCAGCGGCGCATTCTGCGGCGAGAGCGACGGAAAGATAGTCGCCGCGGTGACGGTCAAAAACATCGGCAAAGTACCCGGCAAAGAGGTCGTTCAGCTCTATTACAGCGCGCCGCAGGGCAAGCTCGGCAAGCCCGCAAAAGAGCTCGCCGCATTCAAAAAGACGAAGCTGCTCTCCCCCGGCGAATCAGAGGCAATCGCGCTGAGCTTTGATATCGGCGACATGGCGAGCTTCGACGATCTCGGCAAGATAAAGAAATCAGCATTCGTGCTCGAAAAAGGCACATACTCGTTCTACCTCGGAAATTCCGTCAGAGCAACAGAAAAGCTCCGCTACGACTTCGTGCTGAGCGAGGATATAATCACAAAAGAATCAAAGCCGCTCTGCAGACCGTTCAAGCTCGAAAAGCGTCTGCTCGCGGACGGCAGCTTTGAAAATCTCCCGACGGGCGAACCCGTTTACACACGCGGCACGCACACTTCTATCGAAGCAACCGCGCCCAAAGATACAATCATGTTCGACGAAGTCGGCGAAAATATAACGCTCGACGAATTTATAAAGCAGTTCACCGTTGACGAGCTTATCGACTTTGTCGGCGGGCATCAGAATCAGCCCGGAGTCTGCAACACCGGCGCGTTCGGCGGCATGAAACGCCTCGATGTGCCGCCCGTCCCGACTGCTGACGGGCCTGCGGGTCTGCGCCTCAACGCTTCAACGGGCGTGCCTACCACCGCATGGCCCTGCGCAACGCTTCTCGCATGCACATGGAACACGGAACTCATTGAAGAAGTCGGCGCGGCAGGCGGCGCGGAGCTGCGAGAAAACAATCTCGGCGTGTGGCTCGCGCCCGCGATGAACATCCACCGCAATCCCCTGTGCGGACGCAGCTTCGAGTATTTCTCCGAGGATCCCCTCCTCGCCGGAAAGTGCTGCGCCGCCGACGTGCGCGGCATCCAGTCGCAGAAAATCGCCGCATCGGTAAAGCACTTTGCCTGCAACAACAGGGAGTCGAACCGCTTTGAATGCGATTCCAGAGTCTCCGAACGCGCGCTCAGGGAGATATATCTGCGCGGCTTCGAGATATGCGTCAAAGAGGCTGACCCGTGGACAATTATGTCCTCCTACAATCTCATCAACGGCTGCCACACTTCGGTGAGCCATGAATTGCTCACCGAGATGCTCCGCAACGAGTGGGGCTTCAAGGGCATGGTCACAACAGACTGGGGCGTCCACAGCAGCCACTCCGACGAGGTTCTCGCCGGGAACGATGTCAAGATGGGAGACGGCGAGCCCGAGGAGCTGAAAGCCGCTTTTGAAAACGGCAAGATAAACCGCGCCGACCTCGAGACAAGCGTCAGGCGCATACTCGAGCTGACGATGAAGGTCGCGGAATAAATCAGATATAAAGCAAAGCAGTCGCCCGCGCGGCTGCTTTTGCATGCTCGGGCTATATTACGCCCGTTTTGTCTGCGGCTTTTTGGCAAAAATCGACATTGCAAAATATATTTTTCAATGATATACTTTAATTATTAACGCAGCGTTATTAGTCGTTGATGGGGATCGCCATAAGCCTGTCCCACAAAAAGCCGATGATGCCTTTTCCACCTTTTGAGCATCGTCTTTCCCCTGCGGTCGGATTGCCTCCGTTTTGTGCACCCGCAGACGGCATTTTGCAGACAGAGCGGCGGATAAATAACGAAAAGAATTCAGTCTTTTGGTTATTTGATTGATAACACTGCGTTATAATATTTCAGGCGGTCGGCGATATTTCGCCCACCGTTATTTTTATTTTCTTGATGTTTTTCGCGCCGCAGAGTATAATTAATTTATAAATATTTCTGTTGAGGTGCAAACGGTGCGGGACAAGCTCAGCGTACTAAAAGAATATTTCGGCCACGATTCTTTCCGCGAGGGGCAGGATAGAATAACGGACAGCCTGCTCGGCGGGCGCGATGTTCTCGGCATCATGCCACGGGCGCCGGGAAGTCGATATGCTATCAGGTGCCCGCGCTCATGTTTGACGGCATCACTATTGTCGTCTCCCCGCTCATCTCTCTGATGAAAGATCAAGTCAGCGCGCTCGTCCAGTCGGGCGTCGCTGCCGCATACATAAACAGCTCGTTGACCCACGCACAGTATCTGAAAGTGCTGCAAAACACGGAGAGCGGCAAATATAAAATAATTTATGTCGCACCGGAGCGGCTCTGCGCGCCCGCTTTTCTCGGAATATGCCGCAATCTCAATATATCCATGGTCGCGGTCGACGAGGCGCACTGCGTCTCGCAATGGGGTCAGGATTTTCGCCCGAGCTATCTGAAAATACCCGATTTTATCGACGCTCTTAACTCCCGTCCCGTTGTCGGTGCGTTTACCGCTACCGCCACGGGAGCCGTCAGAGATGATATAAAAACGCTGCTCAGGCTCGTCTCCCCGCTCGTTGTCACAACTGGCTTCGACAGGCCGAACCTGTTCTTTTCCGTCATGCAGCCGAAGAACAAATCGATCGAGCTGATGAAGCTGATAAAAGAGCGCAAGAATGAATCCGGCATAGTTTATTGCTCGACGCGCAAGGCGGTCGAGGAAGTGTGCGAACTGCTTCAAAAAAACGGATTCGCCGCTACCCGCTACCACGCGGGGCTTGATGAAAATGAACGCAGGCGCAACCAGGACGATTTTGTCTATGACCGCGCGACGATAATGGTCGCCACAAACGCATTCGGCATGGGGATCGACAAATCGAATGTCTCGTTCGTCATCCACTACAACATGCCGAAGAATATGGAGAGCTACTATCAGGAGGCGGGACGCGCCGGGCGCGACGGCAGGAGTGCGGACTGCATTCTGCTCTACAGCGCAAAGGATGTGCGGACGAATCAGTTCTTAATAAACAACTCCGAGCCGAACCCCGACCTCACCGAGGACGAGCAGGAAGAGGTCAGACGGCGCGACAGAGAGCGGCTCAAGCAGATGACTTTTTACTGCACGACGCACAAGTGCCTACGTAAATTCATACTCGAATATTTCGGCGACAAGGGCCCCGAGCGGTGCGAAAAGTGCTCCAACTGCCTCTCGAATCACGAGAACACGGATATCACGGTTGACGCGCAGAAGATAATGTCATGCGTCGCACGGACGGGTCAGCGATACGGCAAAAAAGTAATTTGCGATGTCCTGCGCGGGAGCAAAAACGAGCGGCTGATATCCGCCGAGCTGAGCAGACAATCTACCTACGGCATAATGGCGGACTGCCCCGAAAAGCGGCTGCGCGACATCATCGACCATCTCTGCGAAAACGGATACATGACCGCACAGGGCGACGAATACCCGATACTCAAACTCGCGCCGAAGAGTCGCGGAGTTCTGACGGGTCAGGAGACGCTGCGCATGATGCTCGAGATACCGCAGAAAAAGAAAGCTGCCGCCGCAAAAGACGCTCCACTCCCGCCGGCGGACGAAAAGCTCCTCGCCGCGCTCAAAGATCTGCGAAAAAGTCTCGCCATGCGCCAGAGCATACCGGCTTATGTCGTTTTCACCGACGCGACGCTCATCGATATGTGCCGCCTCAAGCCGAAAACGCAGGAGGAATTTATGGAGGTCTCCGGAGTCGGTCAGGCAAAATCACAGCGCTACGGAGAATTTTTCCTCGCAGTCATTGCAGAATTTTCGGAATAAATTTAAAAAGCAGGTCACCGGATATCCGATGACCTGCTCTGTTTTTTATGCCGTTCTGCGCTTGTTATATACGAACATCCCCACTCCCGCGCCGCAGATGAGGACATAGCCTATGACGCTCAGGACATCCGGCACATCGCCAAAGACGAAAAATCCGAGCGCCGCGGCGAAGAGCACCTGCGTGTAGTCATAGACCGAAATCTCCTTAGCCGGCGCGCAGATATACGCCCGAGTTATTCCTATCTGACCGACGCAGGCGAAAGTCCCTGCGAGGACGAGATAAATAAGCTGCATAGCGCTCATATGCTTGTAGCCCGCTATCATAAACGGTAGGCACAGCGCGCACGAAAACGTGGAGAACCAGAAGATTATACGCTTGCTGTCCTCTTTTCTTGAGCCGAGGCGGCGCACGAAGTATAGGCTATTCCCGCACCCGCTCCGCCGAGAAGCCCCGCGACAGCCGCGAGCACTTCGGGATTGTCAAACCCCGGCTTTATGATGCACATGCTGCCCGCGAACGCAACGCACACACCCGCTATCTGAACTATGCTCGGGCGTTCCTTGAGCAGGATAACCGAGAATATTATCGCAAAAAACGGCGACAGTTTGTTGAGCATATTCGCGTCTGACAGGTTGAGTTTGCCTATCGCGTAGAAGTTACACAGCATGCCGAGAGTTCCGAAAAAGCAGCGCCCGAAAAGATCGGGGATATTCTTTTTCGCGGGCACGAACCCTGTTTTATCGCGCAGCATCATGATAAAAATAAAAATCAGCGCGATAAAATTCCTGAAAAACGCCTTCTGAAACGATGGCAGATCTCCCGCAAGCTTGACGAACATCGACATCAGCGAAAAGCCAAACGCCGCCAAAATTATATAGAAAACACCTTTTGTTTTTGAGCTGAGTTTTGTCATAGGCTTCCGCCTTTGTATTTGATAGCGCGGCGCGTTCCGAATATTATTATACCACCGATGTCAAAATATAAAAAAATCCGGAACGCCGAAGCACTCCGGATAGATTATCAAAGCTTCACAGCAGATTCTCGCCGCGCTCTTCGAGAAATGATTTTACTTTGTCGAGCGTCGGTATCGACGCGGACGCGCCCGGCGCGAGACTGCGACAGCCGAAGCCGCCGAGGCAATTTTCAGCGCGCGTTCTGCACCGAATCGCTCGAGCATCGCGAAGAAAAAGCCGAGGAAAGTGTCCCCCGCCGCCGTCGTGTCAACGACAGGCACGTTGAATATTTCGCAGTAGAAAGTACCGTCTTTTGTGCGGCAGAACGCGCCGTCCGCGCCGAGGGTCAGCAACACACTTGCTCGCGGGAATTTTTGCGAGAACGCGCCGAGTATCTTTTCGGGCTCGGTCTCCCCCGTGAGTTCTTCCGCCTCTGTCTCGTTGACGACGAACCAATCTATATTTTCGAGCGGATAAGATAATATCTCCGCGCCGAACGGGCTGGGGTTGAAGACTATCTCAAGTCCGCGCTCGTGCGCCGCGCCGATAATTTCAGAAATGCCGTTTATCTCATTCTGCAAAAACAGCCTGCCGCCCGCCGAAAAATTTCCGACGGCGTTTTCTATCTGCTCCGGCGTTATCTCCATGTTAGCGCCGCCGAAAAGCAGAATGCTGTTCTGTCCGTCCCTGTCGACCTGGATTATCGCGTGACCGCTCGGGGATTCACTCTTTGTTACAAGCGAAGTGTCAACGCCGTTGTCGCGCAGAAGCGAAATGAGGCGGCCGCCGTCCGCGCCTACACAGCCCGCGTGGCAAACCTCCGCACCCGCACGGGCGAGCGCGACGGACTGGTTGAGTCCCTTGCCGCCGCAGAAATAGCGAAGCTCCGCCGATGCAGTCGTCTCGCCGGGGCGCACGACATGATCGACCGAATAGACCATATCAATATTCAGAGAACCGAAATTCAAGCCCTTCATTTTTCAATGTGTTTGAGCGTGAGCTCTATCCTGTCGTCAATATTTACTTTGCCGACGCCGAATATCTGCGTGTCCAGCTTGCCGTGAATCGGATCGGTCCACTCCCTGCCGACAGCCGATATTCCCTTCATCATGCCTATAACAGAACCCGCCGTTGCGGCGTTGCAGTCGGTGTCGAAGCCCGTCTGAACGGCGCGGCAGACGGTCTTTGTGTAGTCCCCGCCGCCGTAGAGCAGAGCCGCCGTGACAATTTCGATATTAGAGAGCACATGGCACCAGTCGTGTCCCTCGTGCTCGTCCCAGCGGGAGTGGATCTTTGAAAAGCACTCGTTCTCGCTGACCCCGCCGTCAAAATCGTTGACTACGGTCATAACAGAACGGACGAATCTCGACCTCTGCGGCACAAAATTCAGCGACGAAAGTATCGCCTTTCTTATATCATTCTCAACTGCCGCCTCGGCTATGAGCGCGGAGATGAACATTTCGCCGTAAATGCCGTTTTTCGTGTGGGATACGCACGCGTCGCGGTATGCCATATCCGCCGCCGTCTCCGGGTCGCCGGGATTGATATAGCCGAAATAATCGCCCCTTATCTGCGCGCCTATCCACTCGCGGTAGGGGTTCTTATATTCTGCGGACGCGGGCGGCGCAAAGCCCTTGACGAAGTTGCAGAATGCCGCTCGCTCGGCGGTGCAGTAGGCATTTTTCGGCTGCCTGTCGAGCCAGATATCCGCCACATTTTTCGAGGTAAAGTCCCTGCCGTATTTTTCTATAAGCTCCTGATAAAGCACCGTGTAGTTCGTGTCGTCGTCCGCCGGGGCGCACTCGGAAATATCGGCATACATATTCTTGCCGAGCCAGCTTCCGACGCGTCCGAGCAGCTCATCGGACAGCTCGCTGCGCCTGATATATCTGTGCATCGGATAGTTTCCCGTCTCACGCAGGAGAATGCCTAGTTCCGGATTTCTCACGCCCTCGACGGGCTTGCCGAGGAAGCAGCCGCATATCCTGCCGTACCACGCGCCTGCTATTTTATCGCGCAGGCGGGATTTGTCGACGCTGCGTTTTTCTGGGACTGTACCCCTGCACAGTTTTATCTCATCGAGCTCGCTCGGCTCGTCAATTCATAGTCCTTTTTGAGCGGAGTGCGGGACACTATATCAAACATGACATCCGCTATGCGCTCTTTATATTCACCGCCGGGAAGATGCGAAACAGCCTTGAAAAGCTCCTCATATTCATCGATATCTATGCCCTCTTCACGCGACTGCCTGAACTCAACCATCAGCTCCTCGGAATACAGCTCCCACGGATGGAGCGACGGATAGTCGGGTCTGACGCCCGCCCTGCGTTTTTCGTCGCGGACGCGCTCGGTGCAGCCGGTCAGCAATTCATCGAGCGAAACATTGAGTATCTGCGAGAGTATTATCAGATTGTCCACCGACGGCTTCGCGTGGTCACTCTCCCACTTCTGCACCGACTGGCTTGAAACGGAGCACTTCTGCGCGACATCGTCGCGGGTGAGACCCGCTTTCTTTCTGAAATCATATATGCGGTTTCCGAATGTCATTCGATCAACTCCTGTTTTTTCTTGATTATATCAAATCGCGTCGACTTCTTCAATCTACCGCAGGTTGTTTTTTGCGCACCCGGGGGTTGTATATAAAAATACTATCAGGGCTTAATAGCTGATAGTAATAGTAAGTAGTTGTTGTATTCGGATCCGGAGCCGCGACTAAAGTCGTTGATACGCTTGTGGAGCCGCCGTAGATATCCGTCGCGAAGACATAAAGCGTATATTGATAACCGGGAAGAACTTTAAAATAATATTCTCCCTGATCAAGATCAAAGGTATTTCCGTTTAAATAACTGTCATCAAAAGAAAAATACAAATCCATATCCCGGATGATACCATTCACATTCTGAGGACCGCTCAGCTGCACCGAAACCCAATCGAGGTCATAATTTGATTGAACCGTTCCGCTCAAGTAGAAATACATCGTATTATTATAATAGCTATAGTCATACCAGTAAGCATCATATATATCTATCGTCGAATCCGCATACGAAACGGACACTACGCACGAATCGGAATATGTCCTGCCGTTATAGGTTATACTGGCGGTTATCGTAACACTTCCGTAGCCGTTACCGGTAATATTGCACACCGTGCCGGAGCCAGACACCGAAGCCACTTTATTCGCCGAGCTTGCCCATGTAACATAACAGTTCTCGGGACTGACCGAAGCACGCACAGTCCAGCTTTTTCCTACATCAAGGGTAATTTCACTGTAGTTGAGCTGAACAGACGGCTCTTCGATATAAATCGAATAACTTGTCGATTTCATTGTCCCCTTGCCGTCCGTATATTTCAGCGTTACGGTTTTATATCCCGGGGTATACATATCCGGGTGCGACACATCGACACTGTTGGTGACATACTGACAGCCGCCATCCGAATACTTTGCAACGACCTGCATGCCCGCAGTTGACAGCTGATCGCCGCAGTAGTAGAAAAGCTTGTCCGCGTTCTGGGTTATATATATGAGCTCAAGAGTGCCGTTTCCGGTATATATGTAATCCTGACTGATATCCGGCGCGGGCTGAGTCGTGTTCATCGAATCAAGCGACTCTTCAACGGCAAGCATCTCCGTGCTGTCATCTGTATTCTCAACGCTTTCGGATGTCTGCGCCGTCGGCTTGTGTGTGCGGCGCAAGCCCTTGCTGTTTTTCTTCATGACAAAAAACACCGAGGTAAAGCAAACAGCAACAACGAGCACTATCGCCGTAACATAAATTATTATACTTTTCTTTTGCATCTTCTTCCTCCGCTACCGTCAAATCAAAATATTCATTGACCAATCCACATATAATAAAGAACAAAAATCAGCCTGCATATCAACGGCGATATCAGTACAGTAATCAGCGCTGCCACAGTCAGCAGTTTAATTCTCCTATATGATCCAACCATGTTTATCGTTATCGCGTGCCGTCCGCCGCATCTCGGACAAAGGCAGACCAGATAGTCGCCAAACAGACTGATCTTCGAGGTAAAGAAATGCTTTCCGCAGTATTCGCAGGTCATAAAGATCAAAAAGTTCAAAATATATTCTCTGGGATAAAAGAACTTTCTGCTTTCTTTGTTTGCATTCAAATTTCTTTCGAGAGTTTCCATGTCTATCTTATCTGTTCTTTTAGAACTCATATCAGCATCTCCCTTTTTCCTCTATATCTCGTATCAGCTGCTCTCTCTCTGCGGCGGTTGCCGTAACTCTGCTTATACAATTGGGGCATTGCGCCTCATAAACGAATACATTATCTCGTTCATCATGCCGTCACCCTCATTTGAATAGTCAATATCAAATTCGCGCACAAACTTGTCCAAATCTTCGACAAATTCATCAAAGGTCCTGTTATTCTTCTTGTACTCTGCCACAAGCTCTCTTACAGCGTTCTGTGAGTATTTCGGAGATGGAATATTGACGCTTATCCGCACCTGCCTGCCCGTCATATCAAACACAATACTATTGTTTTTGGATATCTTGTCCATAAAATTCGATCTATCTTCGCCGGTCACACATATACATGTTGCCACGGTATATTTTATGGGCGGAATCTGCTTCATAACCTCAATATACGACCCGAGAGACAAAAGTCCCGCGCCACAGCTGTAAATTCTGCGGCGCACAGCATCAACCGCCGACGGGCAGCTCGCCAAACAGTAAAGATGCGTTTTATCCGAGAGCAGCGCCAAAAGAAAAGCCTCTTTAAAAGTCGAATCAAAATCCTCGTTATATATCTTTCGATCTACTTCATCTAAAATGTATTCCGCCAGATCAGACTTGTTCTTTTGCGACTGTGCTTGCAGTCGCCACCTTGCACTCAATAAAAAATCTTGTATCGCGTTGCGGATATGCTTCGAGCAGAACGATATCATCCCCCACTCTGAAAAGCGATTTGCAGGTGATGTCTTTGGATATATATTTCTCATCAGACGCATATTCCTTTGTCAAATTTTTAATATATGACTCCGCGCGTTCCTTATTCCCTTTGACAAATATCTGATTGAGTTTCTCATACGAGTCATACCCCGCACTGCTGTGAGAGAGCGTAATAGATTTCACCGTAGACATTGTTAATTCCTCACTGTTTCTTTTTCTCCTGCTTCACCGGGAACGCCCCCATTTTTGCCAAAAGCCATAGGAACGGAGTGTCGGCGCCGCTGCTATTAAACCTATACTTCCCGCCATATATCTCTGTAATTAACTTAGTTGCAAAGACGGGACAATCTTCGCCGAACACATCTATTATTTTTCTCATGTATGCGCTCAGTTCCTTCTGAAGAGGAGTCTGTGTCCCACCATTACCAAGCATTGCTTCTTTAATCCTGTAGGAATATGCTTCTATTTCATCGAAATCAATTGCATCTTCTATTGTCGGCGGTTGCCATTCCTCACCGCCAAACAGATTGAAGTCGTCTTCAACTTTATCGATTTTATTAAAAACGATGGCCGTCTTCAAACTTTCCCTTCTGTTTTTCAGGATTTTACTTTCGTAGAGCGCCTCTAAAATATTGATAACAGTGACGGTTCTTCCGACTCATTCCCATTGTGTATCGCTTCCGCTCGTTCAATCTTTTCGGCAGAATTAACAATAAAAATTATGCCATCCGCATATGTAAGATAATCCTGCAATTGCCTATTGATTTTTTCGCTTTTGGCATAATACTCTCCAGGAACATCAAAGAAAACAACATCTGTCTCTGTTCTGGGATCGGGCTTTTGAGAACCGCTGTAGTCCAGTCGATAGAAAAACGGCCCATTAATATCTTTCGTCGAAACGCGGGCTTTATCGGAGGCTTCGCGGTATTTTTCCGTAATGCCCTCAAGCGATTTGCTGGCTTTCGCGCTCATCGTCATCCATGTAAATTTACTATTTTCTCTCAACTGATTGTTAACCGCAGATAAGAATGTTGTTTTTCCGCTCGCCGAAACGCCAATAACGGCAATATACTTTGTTTTTGCCCGCCCAAAATTATCTAATAAGTCATTATGGCAAAACGGGCACAAACGCTGCGTCAGATTAATTCCGCTGGAGTTGCTGGGATTCTCCAATTCGATAATATAACCATTTTTATCAAGAAATTTGCGCCCTTTATATTTGGGGTCTCCCGGATCCACATAATCAAAGAGATTCTCTTCATATGCAAAATTCAATCTGTCATTGTGGTATATTTCCAGATATTTGTCGGTAGCCATTGGACCGTCCGTGCGGCGAAACACAGCGTTGTTATAGCGCAGCGGTTGAAAACAGTACGGGCATCTTACGGTAAAAAATTCCTTCATAAATCAGCCCTCCACATATATCTTTCCTTTTTCGTCAAGAACAAACTCTCTGTTGTCAACATGAATCTTCGCAGGAACTATTTTCACTATATTCTGACCGTTTGCTCTTATCTTTCTGCTTCCGGCATATATATCAAAGCAACGCTCAATTTCTTCAATACTGTTATAAGCCCTATATAATCCGCTGCTCTTATTATATTGTCTGAAATTAAGATACAGCTCATTTGAATCTATCGCAACATACGCCGCCGAATTTTTGCTGTCCTGTACCTCGAATTTCACTTTTTCATCAGCATTCAGAGACAATTGATATCCATTCGATACGCCAACAAAAGCCGTTGTGAAAGTCAGGTCGCCCTCTGCGAGATCTCCGGAATATATTTTATTTATAAGATCAACTGCCGTCTTCTGTGCGGTCTCTGTTTTTTGGTTTTCGTCGATATTCTTAGCATCAAAATCCGCGAAGCTGCCACTATTGTCATAGAAATTATTGTCTGCTACCGTTTTCTCTTCTATAGGCTCAGGGGCATTATTAACCGGCACATCAATGTTACTGCTGCTTTTTGCAGTGCGTTTTGGTGTAGAAGTTTCTATATTGGGGGGCAGAGCCTTACTTCTATAGTTAGGCTCAGTTTTGCTGCGGTCGTTAGGTTGGGGCTGTTCGGAATTTTTCTTCTTGTGAGGCTGCTTTTCACGCGCAGGCTGCTTGTTTCCTTTTGACAATATATTCTTGAATATTTTCTTGATTCCGGCAACATTTCCCCTGCAAAGGATGCACACAGCAAGCACAATCAGTACGATCACCAGCACAAGCACCAGAACGACAATGGTTATCATCGTACTTTTAGAGACGCTTCCACCATCATTGTCTTTGTCAGCTGCTGTAGTTGAAACGACACCTTTAGTGTTCTCGTTGTTACCGACAGTTGTTCCGGATGCCTGAATCGCACCGGTCACGGGTTCGGCATCGGTCTCGGAGCTCTGCACCGGTGACGCGATTTTTTTCACTTTTTTGTTGATAATTGTGATTTCTTCAAATTTGCTTATATCACTCATCAATGTATACTCGGTATACTTGCCTCCCGGGGTCTTTATCGTCAGCGACGATAAGGAAAAGATAAGAGTATACGTTTCTGTTCTATTCAGGGGCTCGTCGGACTTATGTGCCTCTATGCAGCCCTTTATAGGATATAGGGCCCCGTTTTCTTTCGTAAGTAACAGGAAATACCTATTCGGGGATTTTTTTTCAACCCAGACAGTCACGGGATACTTCTCGCCATCATTGCCCAATGCAACGAAGGAGAGCAACTTTTCATAGTAGAGCGCATTGTCGTTGAGACCGTCGATGGTGAAGTATATTTTTGGGGCTCGGACTCTCTCAGCCCGGCTCCGGCGGTCGTGCTCTCATATGTGGAATCCGTGTCATTTATATTTCTGACCGCAAAAGCGGGCAGCGCAAGGCAAAGAGCCGTCAAAACAGACAGCACCGCCGCAATAATTTTTTTCAACATTGTTGATTCTCCTCTCGTTGTACAGATTGATATCAGGCAAGCCAGTCCGAATATAATACCGCCGAGCAATATTCCATTCGGCTTGGCTCGCCCATTTTGCCGGGGTCGTTTCCGACCCCGGCTGATGGGAACGTTGAGTGGTGTTAGGATTTAAAGCAATCTGTTGATAACTTCATCCAGCATATAGACGGCAAAAAGCTCTGCAAAGATTTCAGGGTCGCAATTTGTAGCACTGACTCTGTCTTTAATTACATTTATACTGGTATGCCATATCGCATTCGGACTATCCGCGACACTATCTTCATCTATGCGGCTAATCAGAGCATCCTCCGGATAATATTCTTTTATTAAATCCAAAAGATGAAAATATGCATTAGCAAGATCACCGTCATCAAACCCATTCGGCAAAATTTCATTACCAGCATTTCCCGCGTCGGGAATTTGACCGAGCAGAACACCATTTCTATCCGGTAAAGCCGCCAGTCCCTTGACTACTTCACTTTTGCTCTTGTCGTTATTTTTAAGCGACGGACTTTGCACAAAAACAGCCGCATGTTCAAGTCCCAGCTCCTCGCGCAGCGCATTGCGAAGGATCTGCTCAAAGCCATTATTTCTCAAGCTTCCTATTACATGCGAACCGCACCCTGCAAGACAGATGTCAAACCTATTTTGACTGAGTTTGACGCTTTCCTTGTGTTTCAAATAGTTCGAAATAAGATAAAACAGTGCAAGGTATTTGAAAGATATTGCCGATGTCAGTTCATGGTAAATTACATTTGCAAAATTTATCCTTGTCCCGTTATCCGACAGCAATGCGTTGAGTACTTCGCCTTTCTGGATATAATATCCGTCCGCATTAGCAAAGTTTTCTTTTTCTACATTCTCGTAGCAATTTATCAACTCTCTGAAATTGGGATCTCCATTTCCCCAAAAAGCTTCAAACTGACCCTCGTGATTATCAAAAAAGATGATTATGGTCTTTTCAATTATATCCCTTCCGGCATATTTAAAAGAATATTCCGCTTGCTTTTTGGTTTCTCTTCGCGGTTGATTGTCGGCGGTCGCGTTTCTGGCAGCTTGTCTCTCCTGCGCAGCTTTACTCGCTTCGTCATTTTCTCTACGTCTTGCCGCGGAATCCTCCTCGGTCGCTGGTGTCTCAGTCTCATTATTGTTGATCGGCTGTACGTCTTCTTCCTTCCAGAAAGAAAGATCCGTGGTTCCGCCGCCGATATCAACTATAGCATAGCCATCTTTTGGACTAAACCCAACATTTCTATTTTTAAAGAATTCGCCTGCGCACTGTGCCTCCGTAGCATAACTCGGATTAATCGTCAGACCGCTGTCAATCGTCAACTGCGTTGTCACATTATTAATCGTATTCTGTATGCCGTTTCCGAGCTGACTCGACGGATACGAAACACGAAGGCTTATCGAGTTTGCACCGCTGTCCGCAGCTTCAAGAATCGCTGAGGTGAGGATAGATGAGATAAAGTTGTCTCTTGCCTTGTCAACATTATTAGCGTTTGCTGCCATAATATTGGTCGGCCACTTCAGATTCCCGTATATTCCGGGGTCTATGCTGATATTTCCTTCGGCATATCTTCTAACCATATACTGTCTATCCGCTTTTATAAAGCGACCGGATATATTATGGTATGTATCTGTATCTGTTATATCTTGGAAATATGACTGTCCGTCTTCACCTTGCATCATTTGTTGTACATTAAACACCTGACCCAAAGTGCATATCTTGCCCAGAGAACTGTCGTCTTTGGAAAAGAGGTAATAATTCTGATAAAAATCTCTCTTATCCCTACTTTTTATAGCTGATAGATATCTTCAACATACTTACCGGGTGACGAGATTGACCTCGGAGCAAGATTAGCCTGTCCTTCCTGCATCACATCAGAGATATACACATTCGTGCTGGTCGTTCCAAAATCCATGGCAACAACCATCGTTTTCTGATTTCTCTGACCTTGGCCGCCATTATTTTGTACAGGTGCAAGCACCCATGAGCCCAATGAAACAGCAGCTATAGCGCCGTTATATTTAAAACTCAACGCAAACGGTTTTGATGTCGACTTAATCATTGTAAATGTCATCTGATTCGCCTGAGCCGCCGGCACAAACGCTGATGTGCATTCATATTTCGCGGGAGCGGTATCGCCGCTTGCCACTACTGAAATATCAAACTTATCTTTGTCATTTCCGGATGCCTCTATTTTCATAACACCTTCTGCCTTTATGATTCCTTCCACCCTACCACGCACCTGAAAATTCGCGAAATTATTAGTAAAGCTGGCGGTATCACTCGGATTTGTAAGAATTGAAACCAGATAATCATTCCATGTCTGACCTCTGAAATTGCTTCCGGGCCACATTGAAATATATGGCATACCGACCGCAAACGCGATTCTGGTCGCATCGAATGTTTCTTCACATTCAAACCTTGCGCCGTTAGCGCTCAAGCAGTAAGAAACCCTAAATTTGGTATAATCATCATTAGGCTTAATATTCCATGTATTGTTTTCGAGGCATAACTTGCCCGGGTTTTGGCGGAGGCATTCAATAACTTCATCGGCTATCGGCGGAATCGCATAGAATCCCCATGTGCTGTATCTTGTGCGCCAGTATTGTTAGCATGAATAAAGAAAGCTTTCGGCGCAAAGCCTGGTCTCGTGTTATAGCTCTAAAGTTATTAGTATCCTTTGGGGTTGCCACAAGGAGTAATTTATCCGAAAACTTTCTTTTCGTATATAATCCGGAACCGGGCAATATCCCTCCATGCATCCCATGCGATTGTTCTAACGGTGTTGTCCGTCGTTACAGCATTGTCGTTTGCTGCCTCGCCGTTGTTTGCGACATTATTGGGATCGATATAATTCTTGAATTTATTGAGCAAATAGCCATACGCAGCATAGTTTGCAAATGAATCTGTCCAGTTGACAAGATTTACTTCTTCCACGGTAAGTGTTCCGGCATTATTTCTATCTTGAATCGTTTCTTTAAGGTCAACCCATCTGTGTCCGCCGTTGTCATACCACGGCACATTGGTAAAAAGCTCTGAAGGATATTCCTTGAAAGGGCATATACCGATAGAGGGCATAAACATTGCAAACGGCTTATCCTGTCCATTGCGATCTCTCATGGAGAAGACAGTAAGCACTGGATCATGTCTATTTCCATTATTATCTATATATCCGGTAACGTTTTCTCCATCTGTATAGCCGGTAACATTAGAATTATCCTTGAGTGCATCGAAAAAGACTTTTCCGAGGTCTGTTTCGGAGAGCGAGATGTCTCTTATCGAAACCTCATAGCCCCTGGCCTCTCTGAGAGCTATCACAGCAAGCATTCCGCGCCACTCATTGAGAGCATCTTCATCGTCGTTGTCAAGTCTTGTCTTGAAATCTTTTACATGAGCTATAGGAGAGGGAATTGCGTGAGACGCGTTTGTTCCCGCGCCGGTATTTACAATTTCATTGGCAATTTCTGACAATTTATAATTTCCGTCAATTTCGACCCAGCCGAGATCTTGTCCGGCAGCGTTAAAATCAAGATTCCATCTGCCGGAAGGAAAAAGTATATTCTGTAAAATTATATTCTGTTCAGCCATAGTTATTCTGCACCTCCATTTGCAAAGCATATTTCGAACGCTTTATTGATATAATCCCCAAATCGATTTTCCGGAGAAATCCTACTCGCTTTATACTTGTCTTTTATCTGCGGCGAGAAAAACATTTGAAGATCATCTTCAATATCCTTTATTGTCTTTCCGTTTTTGGCAAAATCCTTATTCAAAATAGCATTTGCCTGACTTTCCATTCCTGTTTCATTATTTTTCTTAATATAAATGTACAGATCCTCGATCAATTTGAAATCTTCTTTGTCAAGAAGCTCATATTTTTCCTCGTATCCAGAATCGCCGTCATTCGCCCAGTTCTTTCCGTTATGAGCAATATCCCCGGCAAACCTGATATAGTCGAGACAATAATCATAAAGACTTCCAAGATTCGCAAAAGCGGTGTCTATGGCTGTCCTATTAGCTCCTTCAGCAGCGCCAATCTTTTTAGTCACCTTTTTGCTGAGTTCATCCGGAGCATAAGTATAGCCCACCATACGAATATCGGCACAAATACTTTTATTACTCGTGATATCACTGTGAAGCTTATACGGAACCCAAACTTTCGAGAGGACAAAGGCGGAAAAGAGCAGCATTTTTCTGAGATTCAATGCAAGGGAGTCAGGCAGAACTGTACTTTCTACATTTTGCAGCGACTCATTTCTATTTTTATTCAAACGGTATTCATAGATTTTGCCAATTTTACCGGCATCTATTTGATTAGTACCAGCTCTCATAAAATCTTCATTGAAGAAGCTAACCATAGCATAAGCCGATACGAGATCAACCAAATCAAAATGATTTTTCTGACTCTCTCCTCCTATGCTGTATTCGCCGACCTTGTGAAGCGGATTCTGACCGCAGATATAGAGAGTATCAAACTGTTGTCACTGTCGACTCTTCTTCTTATAAGATGCGGATCATTTCCGTACTGCTCGAGAGCTGTTTTGCTTTTGGCATAAAATTCCGTCTCGTCAATTATGTTGTTGTTACGGTTTTGGCTGAACGAAAAATACGGCAGCAAGAGCACTCCGGAAATAATCAGTTGATTTTGTTTATCGGCTATGTTTTCTGCCTGCTGTTGATCGTTTGCATTGCTATCCGCATTTGCTAAGGCACGCGCTTTGCTGCGTATATGAGCCGCAAGGTTCGAGAAAACCGCAGCTCCGGTGCCGCCGAAAATGGAACCGATAATAAAGACCTTAGCAGTATTTGCGCCTCTTGACAACCAATTTATTACCGGCTGCGCGATGTCATTACCATTAGCATTTTTCATCATATATTTGAACATAAGCGCACCGATAGTGGGATGTCCGTAAAAGCCCTTGCTTGTCTTGCTTCTCTGCTCTGAATCACTATAAAAGGCATCGAAAAGTATTCCGTCATCTGTGCCATTCTGTCCCAATGCATCTTCAAGCGATGCATTTCCATCGTTATTGCCGGCAATATTCGCAAGCGCATTCGTAAAATCCCACGGATTGGCGTCAGGCTTTGTGAGCCTCGACTTACAAAGACACGCTCCCGTGTTGCTTCCTTCTATCTGTGAAATCTTTTCTATTCGGCCTATTACTTCTTTGGCCTGTGCCGTTCCGCCGCAATTCTGGTCTTTATCAACAATGATAAATGTTATTTCCCTTTCATCGTTTACCAGATTCATCGCACAAAGGTGGGCGGCGACTTCCGCAATGCGTGCGCCGGTTCCGCCTATGCAATAGCAAAAACATTTTTCCGCCATAACAATATCCTCCGTTTTATTTTTTATTAGTCAGGCTGGCAAACCAAATACGAGATAAGCGATCCAATGACCGCAAGAGCGAAAGTGATTATCGCGAAAACTACCGCCTTCTGGAACATAATAATCGACATAACAACGGTAAGCACAAACGACGCTATCACGCCGAGCGCAAAAAACGGCACCATATTGACACGTCCGCCTCTTGCCGATGCGAGTTTTTTGACAGTTTTCTGATACCAGATAATATAAAACACCACGGCGGGGATGCCTTCGACTGCGAAGAATACCATCGCGAGATCCTTCATAGAACCGTTCATTCTCACTCCGCTCTCGCCGAAGATCCAGATAACGGCTCCGGCAATTCCGAAGACAATGCTGATTATTATCCCCAGAAAAAGCTTCCTGTACTTGACGCTGGTCACACTGCTTGATTTACTCATCTTCTTTTCTTCCCTTCAAGATATATAAATTTATTATCCTCCGCAGCCTCAGTCATTCAAGCAACGGTTATAACCACATCCGTGATAACACGGCTCATTTTGACCTCGTATTTGTCTCTCTCGACCTTGCTGGACATCCTGCCGACGAGATATGTATAGAAGTCATTCAGACCGACGGTCTTGCTGTAAAGTCCGTTCGCGCTGTCGGCACCACATTGTCCGCAAGGTTCAGGTTCCCGATCCATCCGGGGGTGTTCTCCTCGTAGGGTCTTTTTCCCATGACCTTGAACGATATTGTCAGCTTGCTATACATTTTCGCGAGTTTGTTCATCTCTTTGAAGTTGACTCTGACAATCAGAGCTCCGCTCTTGTTGTTGACGGTGTAGAGATTAAGCGCATCTTTCGGATACTCCTCTATCTCGCGAAGAGTGTCGTTGCTCGCGAAATCTCTTACGCGATCAAGCGTTTTGCCGTTTTCAAGAAGCTGGCAGGTCGGCATATCCATATAAGGCTCGCTGCTCTCGAGAAGATCCTTCATGGGTATGTCTTCCCACACAAACGCCTCCTCTGTACCGTCGGAATCGCCGTATTCATCGGTCACTTCGTATTCTTCCAGCTTAAGTCCGCTGACCTTGAGCGACTCCTTCGGGATAGAATACTCGGTATTATTAGCCGGCTCGCCGTTGGCAAGATCCGAGAGCTTTATGGCAAAATTCATGGTTGCGATGCCATATGTAGACTTTTCCAGAGACCCCCTGCCGGAGTCCGTGGTGTACTTGTAGTAGAGACCCGGGAGCATATGGTCTGCATCGTAATACATCGAATCGTCGTCGCTCTTGCAAAGCTCAACATTGAAGTTAAAATTGGAGTTTTCGTGAGTGACAGACGGATACTCGTCATAGTCGCTGCGCTCGCCTTCGGCGCACACGTTGTCAAACGGCTCGGCGTCCACATTAAGCACCGCATTGTCCCCGTCCATCTTGCTGATAGGAGTATACTGAAGTCCGCGCTTCGAAAGCACGGTAAGATAGTCAAAGTCTCTTCCGGACTGAAGGCCGGAACCTTCAGCGAATCGTTGAGCACATTGCAGATATTGACGACCTCGCTTGTCGGGCCGACGATCAGGCAATAAAACGGTCTCGTGCCAGTATAGTTCTCGTCCGTCATACGCACCTGTCCGCTAACGACCGAAGAGGCACGGGCACAGATGCCAGGCCACTGAAATTCGAATTAATATAATAGAGCGCTGCGGAACGGTTGTCATTTTCGGTCAGCACTTCGTTTATTCTCTGCGCAAGCTCCTTGTTATTGAGCTGCTGCTCCGCAAGGTCGGTAATGAACACGTTCAGCTCATCGAAATTGACCGGCGAGTTGGCATTTTTGAAAAGCAGGCCGAGCGGACCGTATTCACCGGCAGCATTGTTGAAGCTTCCTTTATTGAATGTATAGAAGTCCTTGCTCCTGAAATTAGATATGTCGACATCGCCCCACCCGAGGAAACCGTTATCCTTCCGGACAAGCGCGTTCATGCTGTAATTTGCGTAGCCTTTAACAGTATCGATAAGATCGCCGCATGCAACGGCAAAATTACTCGCAGCATTGATATATCCGTACATCGACTGTGTGTTATCAAAATACAGGTTTGCCTTCACAGAATTAGCCGGCAGCTCCGCTTTTTTGATTGTATTCTCGAGGCTATCACCTCTTCCGACACAGGCTCGGAGTCGGGACCGGGCCCGCAGCGCTCCAGATTCACAACCATAAGCAGGCACATTATTGCCGCTGCCATGATTTTGAGAAATCTCCTCATTTAACATACACCTCTCCAAAGTTGATATTTTGTCACGCGTTTTTTTCTTCTGTTGCATTATGAGGTTGCTATATTTCCACATCGAGTTTTCCTATAGCGTTTCCTATAGAGAACTATCGATAAGCGGATTGATTATACCGCATTTTTCGACTAAAATCAATGCTTTTTAATTCTGTTCCAGCTTCAAATTTAAAAAATTTTCACAGATATTGCACCGATTGTTAACATTCAGTTCACATCTGCAATTTCTATCAGCAATGTGACATTTGGCAACGCATCGGTCTCTCTTTCGGATGGTTTCATTTTGCTATGTGACATCAGCGCACACCGTATTACAGCACTTATTGTCAAATGCGCACTATATAACATAATAGACGTTTGAGATTATTACACTCGGTGAATAAAATGAACTTATTTTAAGCTTCTTTTTTAATTAAAAGGCAGCGTTCGTCACATTTAAAAATAAACCGTCAAAAACGCCAAAGTAGCATCAATATTCTCCTGTACCATATTGACTTTGCTTTTGCTTGGTGCTATATTTTGTCAAAAAGCTGCAATAAAGCAGAAAACGGAGGGTATAAAAAATGGAAGAAAAGAAATGGCTCGATTTGCTGCTCTATACCGATCGTCTTAACCGTTCTGTCAAAGAGGCGGGCTGGAACTATGCAGATAAAGAAAAAGTATACAGTCTGAAAGACTCTGTGGTGCAGACTCTGCTCAGAGCCAAGCCTGACGGCGTAAATTTTGAGCTCTATTATGTTCCGTATTTCAAATATTCCGGCGCCACAAAAGACCGCGCCGGTGCTCTTATGCGCCAGGACGGCAGCAAATATCCGTTTGAATACTACCTGTCGCAGGTAGAGCCGTCGGAATACGACTACGAAGTGCCTGAAAAAGCGCTGGTCGAAGTGGCAGTGGAGTGCCTCGGTCAGGAGTTCAGCTTCCACATGCCGCTCGACAAAATAACCGAGTGCGGATATGTAATATCCTCTCTCGAGCGCAAGGTTTGGATAAATTCAACGGATTTCCATCACAGCCAGCTTCTCAAGTTTGAGCCGCACATAAAAGAACTGCTTTCTCAGGTGAATGAATAACAAGCATCATAGAACATAAATACGGCTCCTGCAGTAAATGCTGCGGGAGCCGTATTCTTAGGCTTTGCCTGAGTGCAGATTGATATCGTTTCAAATCATCAACTTTTGTTGACATTTAGCAAAAAGAGAAGTATAATGCACAATATAGAATTAAAAGCAAGGCGTGTAAAACTATGGCAACTGTTTCTTCCGGCATTCTCGGGGATGCAATTTACTTAATCTGAAAGAAATGCCCGCATCTCAGATTCGCTCTGAGGCGGCGAGTTTCTTCGTACCGGGCGAAGAGATTGTTCAGTGCTTCAAGACCATTCGCGATCAGGTCATTTTCACCAACAAGCGCGTGTTTGTGGTAAATGTTCAGGGAATCACCGGCAAAAAAGTATCATATTTTTCGTACCCCTACTCAAAAGTGCAGTACTGGGGAATCGAAACGGCAGGTCTTATGGACATAGACAGCGAGCTCATCCTTGTATTCAATGACGGCAACCGGCTTCAGTTCGATTTCAAGGCAAAGGTCGATATCAAACAAATCTGCGCAAACATTTCTTCCTTTGTTTTATAATCAAAAAATCGAGCCCGCCAAAGTCTGTGATTGACCTTGACGGGCTTAGTTATTTTTATATTCACAACGCCGACTTTTATGGCACTAACATTCAATGTTTTTTGCAAATCTGATAATTATTTTTCAACTTCGTTTCTTCACACGCCGCAGGCGTATTTCACATTTGCAAAGCAAATATTTCACATCAAAGATATTTCACTCGTTCCGACGGAACAAATTTCACTGAAAAAAGCACGCAATAAGCGTGCTTTTTTCTGCGAAAGAGCGACCAAACGGTGTATAAGCGGGGGTAAAAACGACCAAAAGTATGGCATCTATCCGTTCGACAAATTGGAATATGTCTAACTGTTTTGTAAATTTACATTTTTATACACTGTAAATAGTCTTTGATCAAATAAATACGGTATCTTAATAGTTCTCTTTTCTTACCTCAAAGTAAGCCTGAGGATGCTTGCAGACAGGCAGATCTCAGGAGCCTTGGTTCCTACTACGATATGTCCGCAGTTACGGCACTCCCAGATGGTAACGCCGCTCTTCTCAAACACCTGCATGGCCTCCACGTTGCT
>ENA-OQEN01000032-OQEN01000032.1-human-gut-metagenome-genome-assembly--contig:-NODE-32-length-48291-cov-4.075035_pt1 | contig 48291 bp, 45 predicted proteins | sample MGYA00242791_ERZ504627 | MGnify/ENA primary metagenome ERZ504627 (study PRJEB26092, sample SAMD00036316) | human gut metagenome | host: Homo sapiens | study: EMG produced TPA metagenomics assembly of... | reverse complement strand
GGTAGAAACCAGACACCGCTTTAGCGGCTTGCCCTTGACATTTAGTCGAAAAAAAACGCTACAATGAATGTCCGGCGTATGACTAATATAATTTGTTTATGAGTTCATACCGTCGGTATTATCTGCCCAGAGTTTCTTGGAGCGATGTCAAGGGTGGCGTATGGCGTATACAGCCGTACAATGTAACTGACTATTTTTTTATATTTCGTGTCCAAAATTTGTTGACAAGTGCACTATTCAATTTTTACCCAATTTGCCATGCTTAATCGCCTACTTGTTGGGGGACTTTTCCTATAATATGAATTTCTCCCCCCCCAACCTACGCCATAGCGGACATATCAAGACTAGGGAATATTTACAATTATCAAATGATATTCGAAAGGATTACAGAATATGATGACACAGACACGAATCGCAGTAACAAACCGGACTATATGTTATGAATTATACAAACAGGCAGGCTTAGCAAGTGCAGAGGACACACCGCTCACTTGCTTATCCCGCCAGATTCGTGTGCTTCTAAACAATAATTCTTACGATAAAATTCTAGTTCGTGAAAAGGATCTAAGCGTAGAGGAATATCATGAATTTATCGCTGATATTTTCTCTGCCCAACATTCCTATCGCTCCGCAACTAACTTGACCTCCAATAACTGTACATCTCCAAAGAATCCGCTCACCATTAACTCAAGATCAGATAATTCTACCCTCACAAAATCAATATGCTCCGATGGATTCAACATAATGTCCTCCCGCATCATTGTACACAATTTTCCAGCGGTTGCCGAAGAATTTGGTACAGATCTGCATCTGCCATTTTCCATGTTTACGAATTTACTTTGTCAATCAGGCAATTCAGGACAAAATAATTTTCAGAATTCCCTATCTAATAGTTCTGTCCTGGCTTCTGATGCTTCTGGTACCTCTGTTATAACTTCAAATAACGATCTGACTCATGGTACCTCTGTTATAACTTCAGATAATGGTCTGTCCCATGAGAATACTACATCCGCAACAACATCTTCTGACGGCTTCCGAAGAAAATATCCGCACATCAAATGGATCGGAACCTCTATCCACAGTGTAGAGGACGCAGTCTTTGCAGAATCACATGGTGCAGATTACATCACCGCCGGACATATCTTTACAACGGATTGTAAAAAAGGGCTTCCGGGAAGAGGTATTGACTGGCTGAAGTCAATCTGCAATGCTGTTTCTATTCCAGTGTACGCCATCGGTGGAATTTCAGATGCAAATGTTTCCATGTTATACGATTGTAATATATCTGGATATTGCATGATGTCGGCGTCCATGAAACCAATTCTATCCGAATAATTGAGCGTTCCATTTTAAGGAATTAAGTTTGTTTCTGACAGATTACCTACTTTAATAAACCTAATTAAACTCCTTACAATTTGGAGCTTTTTCCCTTTTGGTTTACTTTACCACTACTCTGTCACATACTTTTGGGATTTACTATATTGTAACTTCATCACATATTTTTGATTTTTCTCTGTTGCAACTCATCACTCGTTCTTCGTTTAGTGCAAATCTTATATTTTCTCCATTTTCCCCCAGCATATTCCCACTTGAATTTGTGCAAATCTCCTAAACTTGCATTTTTTACTCAAAAAGTTCTTTACAAGCAATCATAATCCATGCTATTGTCTATATGGTTAATTCATTTAATTTCTAAAGTGAATTTATCTACATGTTCTTATTTTTACCCATTATTTTATTACATAATGAACATTATAACGAAACAGGCATAATTGTATCAAACTATGTCATGTCATAACACTTTTTCTGACCCGGATTCTACTTCCCCCGGTCCCATATTTTTCTTTCTGACTAGGGACATTTTCTATCAGTTTCCTGTCATGTTCCTAGTCAATTTCAAAAACTATAATTATTTTATTTAACAACGGAGGTTTTTATGGACGTACAAAAAATGCAAAAGGAACTCGAACATTTATTAGCTGAAGTACACTGGATACAGCAAAAGCTAAAGAATCTACCAGAGGAAAACATATCTTGTGAACGCGACAAACAATACATTCGATGGTACTTAATATCTGAAGGGAAACGAAACTATCTGCCACGCTCACAAGAGAAATTAGCCAATAAATTAATGCAGAAAAAATACTATCTCGCCCGTCTAAAAGATGATTTGGATGAAATTACATTTCTAAAAAAATGCTTGAAAATTGCACCACCACACACACGAAGAATTGACAAACTTCTATCTCCAGATTCTTCCTATCACAATCTTCTACTTTCAGCAGTTTTCAATGATGAAGTTTCATGGTCAACAACCGACTATCAAAGATCCAATAACTATCCAGAAAAATTAATTCATAATACTTATGCGGGGATTCTGGTACGTTCCAAATCAGAAGTTCTTATTGCCAATGCCCTATTTTCAAAGCAAATTCCTTTTCGATATGAAGCATGTTTGCAACTTGGATCTCATACTGTCTATCCGGACTTCACGATCCGACATCCTGTCACAAAGAAAATATATTATTGGGAGCACTTAGGAATGATGGGGAGGAAGACTATCTCGACAATGCCTTAACGAAAATCCGACGTTATTGCCGGAACAATATCTATCCTGACGGCAATTTGATTCTTACATATGAGTCGCTTCAAACGCCACTTGATTCTGAACTTGTCCTACATATCATCGAGCACTACTTCTCGTAGCTTCCGGTTGGGGAGTTTCTCTCGCTCTACCACTTTCTACCCAACCTGCTTGCTTCTCGTTTACCTTTCCGGTTGGGGATTTTCTCCCGTTCCGCCATTTTCTACCCAACCTGCTTGCTTCTCTTTACCTTCCGGTTGGGGATTTTCTCCCGCTCTGCCACTTTCTACCCAATCCGCCCCAATATCCACAGAGACAAGATGCGCTCTGCGCATCTTGCTCTGATTAGCGGTCGTCAAATGCACCGCATAAATAGGGGAATTCCTCCATTCTACTATTTTCTACCTAATCCAGCTTGCTTTACTCCAAAAAAGGCTGCCACCATCGGTGACAGCCTTCTCCCATATAACCGGCATATGCACGCACAGCCGCTCATATATTCCTATCTATAAAATTACAATGTAACTTCTACTTTCTCAAGCTTCCAGATCTCCTGTGCATACTCTTCGATTGTTCTATCAGAAGAGAACTTACCTGCACAAGCAGTGTTGAGCATAACCATCTTAGCCCAGTTAGCCTTATCCTTGTAAGCCTTGTTTACACGCTTCTGTGCATCTGCATAAGAATCGAAATCCTTCAATGTGAAGTATACGTCCTTCATTACAAGAGAATCATATAAGTCACGGAACAATTCCTTATCGCCATTTGAGTAAGTTCCATCTACCAGCTGGTCAAGAACCTTCTTAACCTTTGGATTTGAATTGTAGATGTCCATTGGATAGTAACCGCCATCCTTCTCATACTTCATTACTTCCTCAGCTGAAAGTCCAAAGATAAATGCGTTCTCCTTACCAACTTCCTCTACGATCTCTACGTTTGCACCATCCATCGTACCAAGTGTAACAGCACCGTTCAACATGAACTTCATGTTACCTGTACCGGAAGCCTCACGGGAAGCTGTTGAGATCTGCTCCGATACATCTGCTGCTGCGAAGATGATCTCTGCGTTTGATACACGGTAGTTCTCGATGAATACAACCTTGATCTTGCCCTTGATAGACTTATCATTGTTGATCACGTCTGCTACAGAGTTAATCAGCTTAATTGTAAGCTTTGCTGTCTTGTAACCAGCTGCTGCCTTTGCACCGAAGATAAATGTTGTCGCTCAAAATCCATATCCGGATTTGCCTTCAACTCATTGTACAGATGCATAACATGAAGGATGTTAAGCTGCTGTCTCTTGTACTCATGAAGTCTCTTAACCTGAACATCGAAGATAGAGTTCGGATCTACATCGATACCATTGTGTTCCTTGATGTACTCAGCCAGACGAACCTTGTTCTTGTACTTAATGTCCATGAACTCCTTCTGAGCCTTCTTGTCTGTTGCGTACTTCTTCAGACCTTCAAGTACCGGAAGATCTGTGATCCAGCCGTCGCCGACCTTCTTTGTAGCCCAGTCAGCAAGCAATGGGTTTGCATGGAGAAGGAATCTTCTCTGTGTAATACCGTTTGTCTTGTTGTTGAACTGCTCCGGACGCATCTCGTAGAAATCACGAAGCTCACGCTTCTTCAAGATTTCTGTATGAAGTTTAGCAACACCGTTTACGGAGTAAGATCCGGCGATAGCAAGGTGAGCCATCTTAACCTGACCATCATAGAGGATAGCCATGCTGCGAACCTTATCCTGGTTGCCCGGATACATATCTTCAATCTTAAGAACGAATCTACGGTTGATCTCATCTACGATCTGATATACTCTAGGAAGAAGCTTCTGGAAGAGGTCGATTGGCCACTTCTCAAGTGCCTCAGCCATGATTGTATGGTTTGTATATGCGCATGTTCTGCAAGTGATATCCCAAGCATCATCCCACTCAAGATTCTCCTCATCAACAAGGATTCTCATAAGCTCTGCTACTGTTACAGTTGGATGTGTATCGTTCAGCTGGAATGTAACCTTGTTTGGAAGATCATGGATATCTGCGTTGTTCTCCTTGAACTTCAGGATTGCTCTCTGTACAGAAGCGGATACGAAGAAGTACTGCTGCTTTAAGCGAAGCTCCTTACCTGAATAATGGTTATCGTTTGGATAAAGTACCTCAACGATGTTACGGGCAAGGTTTGCCTGCTCCACTGCGTTCTGATACTCACCCTTATCAAATGAATTAAGATTGAACTCCTGTACCGGCTCTGCATCCCAGATACGGAGTGTATTTACAACATTATTGCCATATCCAATGATTGGAAGATCATATGGAATCGCACGAACTGCCTGATAATCCTTGTGTACGAAGTAATTCTTTCCCTCTCTGCATTCTGTCGCTACATAGCCACCGAACTTAACCTCTACTTCATACTCCGGACGCTTTACCTCAAATGGATTGCCGTTCTTCAACCAGTTATCCGGCTTCTCGATCTGGTAACCATTCTCGATTGCCTGCTTGAACATACCGTAACGATAACGGATACCACAACCATATGCAGGGTAGTTCAATGTAGCAAGGGAATCCAGGAAACATGCAGCCAGTCTGCCAAGACCACCATTACCAAGTGCTGCATCCGGCTCCTGATCCTCGATCACATTCAAGTCAAAGCCAAGCTCTGCCAATGCTTCCTTCACCTGCTCATAGCATGTGAGGTTGATTATATTATTACCAAGTGCACGGCCCATAAGGAACTCCATAGACAGGTAGTAAACAGTCTTTGCATTCTTCTCCTCGTATGCCTTCTGCGTAGCGATCCAGCGATCAATGATATGATCCTTCACTGCGTAGGACACTGCCTGAAATACCTGTTCCTGTGTTGCTTCATCGATAGTCTTACGGAAAAGGTTTTTGACGTTGTTAATGACGTCCTTCTTGAAGCTTTCCTTATCGAAATCAGCCATCTTCTTCATAGAATTAATCCTCCTTGTTTATGTGCGTATGTGCATCCGAAAATGCCCACACTTATCTTACGTAACATGTCCATATCATCCCCGTTGCTAATCCTCTCATTACCGTTATCGTAGCTTATCCGGCAGCACACCATCATCCGGCATACAATCCTAATTCTCTACGCGATACTCTCCCGTCGCAGACATGTCATTTCAGGGCATCCCAGCCCCATTCCAACACATTCAGTGTAGCAGACATAATTACACGATACAATGAAAAATGTATTTTTCGTTACATCTGCCCATGAATGTGTGAATTAACAAAAAAATTTTATACAATTTGCTTGCAAATCCTCTGTTTGATTTGCAGAACTTTACTTATTATTTTATTTACTTACTTCCACGCCGATCGTAACTTTCTCGCCGTTGATGTTCCACTCTTTTGAGTTGTCACACGCTGCATCCATCACAAATGCATCGCCAAGTACGACTCGCTTGATCTCATCTGCGTTCTTCTCCATAACCTCTGCGATCTTCGCATTGCCGGTTACATAGACCTTGATGCGGTCTGTTACCTGGAAGTCAGAATCCTTACGCATCGTCTGGATCTTGGAGATCACCTCACGCACATAGCCTTCCTCGATCAGCTCCGGTGTCAGGGTTGTGTCGATAACAACCGTTACATAGTTATCGCCCTCTGTCACATATCCGTCCATCTTCGCTACATCGATCAGCAGATCTTCCTCAGCGAGTGCAATCTCTGTATCATCGGCTGTGAACTTGATCACACCGTCTGCCTTGAGCTCGCTCATCGCTTTGTTGCCATCGACATTTGCAAGGTACTCCTTGATTGCATTCAGATGCTTGCCATACTTTGGTCCGACTGTACGAAGCTGTGGCTTGAACGAGTATGCGGTAAATGCAGACAGGTCTTCCTTGAACTCTACATTCTTCACATTCAGCTCGTCACGCAGGATATCTACGAAATAATCATCCAGTGTCTTTGCAGCCTTGATGTACATATTTGCAATCGGCTGACGGGACTTGATGTTCGCAGTATTTCTTGCGGCACGACCAAATACAACGACCTTCAGTACTTCATCCATGCTTGCTTCAAGCTCCGGATCGATCATGGACTCATTTACCTCCGGGAAGTCACACAGGTGGATAGATTCCGGTGCATTCTTATCTACCGTGCGAACTAAGTTCTGATAGATATCCTCTGTCAAAAACGGAATCATCGGTGCTGCAGCCTTGCAGAGTGTCACAAGTGCTGTATACAGTGTCATGTACGCATTGATCTTATCCTGTGGCATATCCTTTGCCCAGTAACGCTCACGACAACGTCTGACATACCAGTTACTCATATCATCGACAAACTCAGCAAGTGCCTTGGTTGCCTCCGGAATACGGTAGTTGCCCAGATTATCATCTACGGACTTCACCATAGAATTAAGCTTTGACAACAGCCACTTGTCCATCACGGACAGCTTGTCATACTCCAATGTATACTTCGTTGGATCAAACTCGTCAATATTTGCATACAGTACATAGAATGCATATGTGTTCCAGAGCGTACCCATGAACTTTCTCTGGCCTTCGACCACTGCATCCTCATGGAAGCGGTTTGGAAGCCAAGGTGCGGAGTTGCTGTAGAAGTACCAGCGGATTGCATCTGCGCCGTATTTGTTCAGGGCATCCATCGGATCAACCGCGTTACCCTTGGACTTACTCATCTTCTGTCCGTCCTTATCCTGTACGTGACCAAGCACGATAACATTCTTGTAAGGCGCCTTGTCAAAGAGCAATGTGGAGATTGCCATCAGGGAATAGAACCATCCTCTTGTCTGGTCAACCGCCTCACTGATGAATCAGCCGGGAAGTTGTCCTCGAAGATATCCTGATTCTCAAACGGATAATGCCACTGTGCAAATGGCATCGCACCGGAATCGAACCAGCAGTCGATAACCTCCGGCACACGCTTCATCTCGCCGCCACAGTCCGGACACTTGATCGTCACTGCATCAATGTATGGACGGTGCAGCTCGATATCATCCGGGCAGTTGTCGCTCATGGATTTCAGTTCCTCGATGGAACCGATTGCATGACGCTTACCACAAGAGCACTCCCAGATATTCAGTGGAGTTCCCCAGTAACGGTTACGGGACAGCCCCCAGTCCTGAACATTTTCCAGCCATGCGCCGAAACGTCCCTTACCGATACCTTCCGGAATCCAGTTTACAGTGTTGTTGTTCTTCACCAGTCTGTCCTTCACTGCGGACATCTTGATGAACCATGTATCTCTCGCATAGTAGATAAGCGGTGTGTCACATCTCCAGCAGTGTGGATACTCATGCTCAAACTTCGGAGCGTCGAACAGAAGTCCTGCCTTCTCCAGATCAACGAGTACCGGCTTATCTGCATCCTTTACGAATAATCCTGCGTAAGGTGTTTCCTTTGTCATATCACCCTTGCCATCGACAAACTGAACGAATGGAAGGTCGTATTTTCTTCCGACGTTTGCATCGTCCTCACCAAATGCCGGTGCGATATGAACGATACCGGTACCATCGGACATCGTTACATAGGAATCGCATGTAATGTAATGTCCCTTCTGTGGAAGCTTTGCCACATACGCCTTTGTGCACTCAAAAAGCGGCTCGTATTCCTTGCCCTCTAATTCCTTACCCTTATAGGTCTCGAGGATTTCATATGCAGGTGTTCCCTCTGCAATCTTCTCTTCTTTGACAAGCTTCTCTGCCATGCCGCCAAGTACCTTGTCAAGCAGAGCCTCTGCCATGTAGTAAGTATAGCCGTCTGCTGCCTTTACCTTGCAGTAGTTCTCATCCGGATTCACACAGAGTGCCACATTACTTGGAAGTGTCCAAGGTGTTGTCGTCCATGCAAGGAAATACGCATCCTCACCGATCACCTTGAAACGTACCACAGCGGAACGTTCCTTGACTGTCTTATACCCCTGTGCTACCTCATGTGACGAAAGCGGTGTTCCACAACGTGGACAATAAGGTACGATCTTGAATCCCTTGTAGAGAAGTCCGTCGTCCCAGATCTTCTTCAATGCCCACCATTCGGACTCGATAAATGTATTGTGATATGTGACATACGGATTATCCATATCTGCCCAGAATCCTACCTTGTTGGAGAATTCTTCCCACATACCTTTGTATTTCCATACGGACTCTTTACATTTGCGGATAAACGGATCTAAGCCATACGCCTCGATCTGCTCCTTGCCATCGATACCAAGCTCCTTCTCGATTTCAAGCTCAACCGGAAGACCATGTGTATCCCATCCGGCCTTACGGATAATCTTATGACCCTTCATTGTCTGATAACGCGGAATCATATCCTTGATCACACGTGTCAGCACATGGCCGATATGCGGCTTGCCGTTTGCAGTTGGAGGGCCGTCATAAAATGTATAAGTCGGCAGGTCTTTCTTCTCTTCGATACTCTTCTCGAAGATCTCGTTCTCTTTCCAGAACTTGAGTACTTTTTCTTCCCGGCTGGTGAAGTCCAGCTTTGTAGAAACCTTTTCGTACATACTTCTATATTTCCTTTCTTATTATGTTTGATTTTCATGCATATCTGTATCTGTCATAAAAATAGATTTCCGTCTGATTCACAGACCTATCCAAGTTTTCAGTATAACGCATAACCCACGAAAATGTCAATAAAACCCTGCCATGTCACTTCCGCCAGTTATAAATATATTTTGTTATCCATTCCGTGAAAACTTGCTCCTTCATTTTTGTAAAAAGGAAATGACATACGACTGTAATTTTGGTATAATAAACGCAGATCGTCAAAAGCTGACACGGAAGGAGTTTCATATGATCAATTTTAAAGTTGGAATTATGGGTGCCGGAAAGATTGCCGGTGTTATTGCAGATACATTAAAGGATTTGGATGCATTCGAAGCATACGCGATTGCTTCCCGCGATACAGAAAAAGCAGCAGCATTTGCCAAAGAACATGGCGTTACAAAATACTATGGTTCTTATGAGGAACTTGTGGCGGATCCGGATGTCGAACTCATCTACATCGCAACCCCTCATTCCCATCATGCAGAGCACGCAAAACTTTGTCTGAATGCAGGAAAACCAGTGCTTGTCGAGAAAGCATTTTCTTACAATGCCGCTACAACCGAGGAAGTTCTGAACCTTGCAAAAGAGAAGAACCTGTTCTGCGGCGAAGCAATGTGGATTCGTTTCATGCCAATGTACCGCCTAATGGCAGAGTACATCCAGAAGGGTGCGATTGGACGTGTGAACAACATTACCTGTTCCCTCGGTTATTCCCTTTTGAGAGAAGAACGGCTGACCAAGCCGGAGCTTGCCGGTGGTGCACTGCTTGATCTTGGTGTATATCCGCTCAATCTGATCTCCATGATCTATGGCAGCGAACCTCCGATGATCGGTTCTACTGTGCCAAGCTTGACACAGGCGTGGATGCGCAGGAAGCATTGCAGATTTCATACAAAGGTGGCAGATGTGCAAACGCATTTGTCACAATGATGTACCAGCCTGACAACAATGCAAAAATCTATGGTGACCGCGGATATATCGAGATTGACAACATCAACTGTCCGGAGACATTCCGTATTTACAATCAGGATCACAAGCTTGTGCTTGAGACAAAGAAACCGGACAAGCAGACAACCGGTTATGAATTCGAGTTTATCGCTGCCAGAGATGCCATCATCGTTGGTCAGACCGAATGCCCGGAGATGCCGCATGCAGAGACACTCCGCATCATGCAGATCTGCGACTCACTGAGAAATACATGGCAGATCAAATATCCGATGGAATAATCATTTCCGTTAGTAACGCACGCTGCCAGGCGCACATTTAACAAACACCGGACAGAGAGAACGCTTCTCCTTGTCCGGTGTTTTAATTTCCATTCATATATATGTTTGCCGGTTCATTCAAAAAACATACAACGATTCTGTCTCCGCTGCCATAACTCCTGCATCGTCGGAAACTGTTCATGCAGCGACCTCACATACGTCGATCCAATTGCAATCTGATCCGAATTGCACATCGTAATAACGCGGTTTGTATAATCAATATTGCGTACATAGTTTGCATTAATGATTCCACTGCGGGAACATTGCAGGAAATACCATACATCGGCAGCCTCCAGAAGCTGTTGCAGGGTAACATATCTCACAGGATATTTCCCACCATTATTCAGACAGACCTCCATCGACCGGTTAGATGCCAGTATATGACTGACCTTGGCACATTGGATCGGGTATATCACATTCTGGTTCTGGATATACAGCATTCGTGCCTCTATTTTATCCTGCCGCAGCATCGGACATGTGTGCGGACTCGTGCACCAGAGTTCCTCCAGAGCCTGTACAAGTGTTTCACACAACCGATGTTCGAGCGACAAAGTATCAATTACCGCAAAACAACACAGCTCCCTATCACAATAACCATTCGGATCTTCCACGTCAGATATCAATATCATAGGCGTATCCCGATAACGCTTCAACCTGCGCGCGGACTCCATAAACCGGTATGCATCTACAATATTCTGGTGAAACTGCTCCTCCGCTGGCCCGCACACCATTACATCAACCTGATGCTCTACAATAATCTTATAGGCCGCACTATAATTTCTGGCAATCTTCACAGAATATTCCAGCGCTAACTGACTTACAACCATACGACTACGTTCTAATATCTCTTCATCCCCATGACAAACAACACAATTTTTCTTTCCCTCAACACATTCTCCCCCTCGTAAATAAAAAGCAGAAAAACCTCCTCCTGTCTTTCTGCTTTCTTGTCCCCTAGTTACAATATTTCTCTATCAATGTAAGTGCTTCGTCCATCTTGTCAACCGGAATCTGTCCGGGTGCCGATGCCTCCGCAAAGCTTGCAAATGTGATTGCACTGCCGAACACCTGACCGCTGATCCGGCTGATTGCCCCATCTTCCCCATCGACATCGTGACAACCGGTACCTCTGCATACGCTTCCTGCATCATAGCCGTTGCAGCAAGCAGATTCACCACATGCATTTTATTCTCCGGCATCACAGCAATCTTTGCAACATCCGCGCCAAGATCCTGCATACTGCGCAGCCGGTTCACGATCGTGGATGCATCCGGTGTGGTCTGGAAATCATGATTTGACATGATGATCTTTACCCCTTTTTCCTTTGCAATCCCGATCATTTCCTCTGCCTGCTCTGCCCCGGAGAATAACTCGATATCCACCATATCTGCCGTTGCTTTTTCAATCACGTGCCGGTTGATCTCGTAGATCGTCGGCGTGGTAAAGGCAAGCTTCTCGCCGCCTCCGCTTCACTCCGGATCGTAAATAACAACACTTTTTCTGGCAGAATCTCTGCTACCTTCGCAAGCAATCTATCTAACACTTCATAGTCAGGCAAAATATCCAGATAATCGCCACGAAGCTCCACCATATCAATGGCAGAGCTTCTCTGTGACTGTCTTATCTGATCCGCCTGCGCTATGATCTCCTCCGCCGACCGTCCGACCAGCGGCACACAGATCTTCGGCCGGTCAAAGCCGATGATACAATGTTTGATCTTACAATAACGAATCATATAATTTTCCTCTATTTTTACTGTATCTTCTCATAGTACTTGGATTCCAGTGCCTGCAACAGCTGCTCCACAGTATAGTCATCGTCATCCAGATAGATGCTTGCTTCCATACTCAGGAACACACCCGGTTCTACTTCGATCACGGCTGTAACATCCATACATTTCATCTGGAATGCGTTATAAGTCTGTACGTTATAAAGCACATCCTTGTCTTCTACTTTCGCTGTCTGGTTTAACTGTGTATCCAGAATCTCGTAGCTGTCGATGTTGGACATATCATAATAGACAGAATCCAATGCGTCAGATGCAGATTCTGCAGTATATAACCCATACTGTATCGTAGATACCTGCTCTGTCTCAAACATAACACCATACTCATTCGCATACTCGAAGTTAAATCCGTCGATACATCCCTTGATCTTGTATTTCGCACTTCCATCATAGGTCATAACTGATGCATTATCGAGGGTAATCTCATCTGTATTATCGTCGCTGAAATCTGCATCGCTATAGGTAGCTGTGTCTTCGTCGATATCCTCTTCCACCTGATTAAGCAGATCGGAATTTGTTCCAAACAGATTGTTCAATGCATCTATCAGATTTACAAATGCTGTATTGTCAGATAAACGCTCTACCCAAGCATCCATCAACTTCTGGCTTTCTTCACCAAATGTCTGCAGATCGTCCTCTGTCATGGTTGCAAGATCATACACCTTTTTGCTTGCATCCATCTCCTGTACAGAAATCTTCGATGTATCGATCGTTGTATCAATACTTCCATTGCAGAGCGTCTGGTTGGCTGCCTTCAGCTCGAACGAATCAATCGCCACAGTATAGCCGACACCCTTGTTGATGTCTTTGTAAGCACCCTTGTAATTAAACACATAGGTATCTGCGCCTACAATATTGGCATTAACCGTATTCTCAAATGTATTGTCCGCCTTGTTAAATGTCTTCTCCCAGTCAACAGACAGGTACGAAGAAGCGGAGATCTTTACCTTTGTCGTAACTGTATCACCAGACTCTACAACATCCTTTGTGAAATCCAGTCCAATCTCCTTGTCACCGGCAAATGCCTTTACATTTCCATATGTATTTCCGCTGATATCATGTGCCTCGAACTTCACGCCAACGGAAGTGTCTGACACGTCAAAACTTAAGTTTCCTGACAGATCATCCTTACCAGCATCCAGCCAAAAATCATAATCGATCTTCACCATATTCAAGATGTTGATCTTATCGCTACATGTGATCTTAACAGCTCTCTTGCCTTTCACATATACTTTCACACACAGATCATGCTTAATGACACTTGGCACAGCCGCTTTCAACTGATCCATATAATATGTATAGTCGTCTGCACTCATACCAAGCTGATCAAGCGTATCCTGCGAACCTGTTACCGCTTCTGTCAAACCATCGATCGCAGATACACACGCATCCTGCAGATCTTCCTTTGCCCATGTCACATAATATTCCTTGCTGTTACATTCTCGCCATTGACTGTGATCTTGGCACTTCCCTGCTTCTTAAATTCTGCAGCATCCCAGATTGTCTCCAGCGCACTCACATATCCACTTGTAAGACCTGATCCATCAGAACCAGATGCAAATGCGTTTAAACTGTATCCGGTAAGTGCCGATGCGTCCAGACCAAGTGACTGTCCGGCTGGTGAATTCGCAAGCGCGCCCATCGGATCGTCCGCCGGGTATACAAGATAACCTGCAAGCAACTCCGGTATACCGACTGTCATCGTATCTTCATCGCCAAAAACCTCATACGACAGAAGATCATCGCCACCGATCGTTATCGCGCCATCTGCAGAAAGCTTCTTATTTTTCTGATCCACTGCGTTATTCTGATTCCAACCGATTGCGTAAGCATTTTCACCTTCACCAGCGTTAAATGTCAGGTTGAGACTGCTATCTCCACCTTTCTCATTATACGCCTTCATCACCTCATCGAATCCGACTACATCGTTTCTCTCTCCGCCAGTGCTGTAGGAAGAAAATGTCTCTTCCATCGCATCTAATACGACTTCCTTGTCCGACTTAAAAAGCTTTGGAAGGAAAATGACGCCACATACAACCAGTGCAACGATTGCAACGCCAGCACCGATCAATGCGCCCAGCTTGCCCTTTGTCATTGGCTTCTTCGGTTTCTTACCGCCTGTCTGTGGTTGCATCGGCTGCTGTCCGTAATATCCAGTCATGTCCGGCTGTACCGGCTGCTGTCCGTATATCCGTTCATATCCGGCTGTCCCGGCTGCTGTCCGTAATATCCTGTCGCATCGGGCTGTACCGGCTGCTGTCCGTAATATCCAGTCATGTCCGGCTGTCCCGGCTGTTGTCCGTAATATCCGGTCATATCCGGCTGTTGCGGATTTGCATATCCAGTCATGTCTGACTGTGGTGGATTCGTATATCCGGTCGTATCCGGCTGCTGTGGATTCACATTTCCGGATGGATCCGGGAATCCCCCTGGCTGCTGTGTGTTATTTTCGTCCATTCTACCCCTCCCATAAAACATTTTCTCTTAGTAAACCTTCGCTTCTTCCTCGCCATTTAATACACGAAGTGCGCCCTGTGCCAGGGCAAGAAGCTCGTCCTCGCCACCGTATACTGTAACAGGTGCGATGAACTGTACTCTCTTTGTGATCTCTTCGGTTGCATACTTGCCATATGCGATACCACCTGTCAGGATGATCTGATCAACCTTACCAGAAAGAACCGCTGCCTGTGCTCCGATATCCTTTGACACCTGATATAAGAATGCATCAAATACAAGCTGTGCATGCTTGTCACCATTCTTTGCCATAGCCTCGATATCTCTTGCATCGTTGGAACCGCAGTATGCATTAAATCCTGCCTTACCAACAAGCTGCTTGATCATTTCCTTCTCTGTATACTTTCCTGAGTAGCACAGACGAACCAGCTCGCCGTTTGGAACACCACCGGCACGCTCTGGTGAGAATGCACCATCGCCATCCAATGCATTAAATACATCTACAACCTTACCACCTGTATGGGCACCTACAGATACACCGCCACCCATATGAACAACGATGAGGTTCAAATCCTCGTACTTCTTACCAACTTCCTTTGCATAACGCTTTGCAACTGCCTTCTGGTTTAATGCATGGAAGATACTTGTTCTAGGAAGCTCCGGATGTCCGGAAAGTCTTGCAACATCCTGTAACTCGTCAACAACAACCGGGTCTACGATATAAGCAGGGATTCCAAGCTCGTCAGCGAAATCCTTTGCCAGGATACCACCGAGGTTTGATGCATGCTCACCACGCTTTGCCTCTACTAAGTCCTTTACCAGTTCATCTGTAACTGTGTATGTACCACCCGGAATTGGCTTAAGCAGACCACCACGGCCTACAACAACATCCAGTGTCTTGATATCGAAATTATTCTCTGCTAAAACCTTAGCGATGACATCCTTACGGAAATCCTTCTGTGCAACGATTGAATCGAACTGTGCAATCTCCTCAGTCGAATGACGCAGTGTCTCCTCGAACAACAATGTCTCATCTTCAAATACACCAATCTTTGTAGATGTAGAACCTGGATTGATGATCAATGACTTATAACTCATTTTATTATCCTCCTGCTTATTTATGCTTATAATTTATTTGTTTTTCTTTAAGTTCTCAGCTACGATTGCTGCAAGGGCAATGGAATTTACCTTTGTCTCAAATGTATCGGAACGGGATGTCAGGATAACCGGTGCCTTTGTACCTGTTAAGATACAGCCATTCTTAACCTTTGCTGTGTGAACCAGTGTCTTGTATGTGATATTACCTGCGTGAATGTCCGGGAACAGTAAGATATCTGCATCACCAACAATCTTACGGTTCGTTGCTCCCTTATGCTTTGCAGCTTCCGGATCAATTGCAAGGTCCATGGAAAGCGGTCCGTCCACGATACAGCCTGTAATCTTACCCTCTTCATTCATCTTTGTAAGCTCAGCTGCGTCTACTGTAACAGGCATCTTCGGATTTACTACCTCTACCGCTGCAAGCGGAGCTACCTTTGGACACTCGATACCACATGCATGTGCAACTGCAACTGTGTTGCTGATAATATCCACCTTGTCCTCCAATGTTGGGTATGGAATAAATGCAACATCAGTCAGGAAGAACATCTTCTCGAAGCCTTCAATCTCAAACAGACATACATGTGACAAAGCCTTACCGGTTCTAAGTCCCACTTCCTTATTGAGTACACTCTTCAGGAATCCCTTTGTGTCAATGAGACCCTTCATGTACATATCTGCCTCTCCATCATGTACAAGCTTGACTGCTGTCAGGGCTGCTTCTGTCGGATCCTTCACGTCAATAATCTCAAAACCCTCTAAACTCATATCCATGCTTGCAGCGATTTCCTTGATCTTATCAGCATCTCCGACCAGAATCGCATCCGCGATATCTTTATCCTTTGCTGCCTTTACTGCTTCAAGGACTGCATCATCCTGTGCAACAGCTACGGCAAGCTTCTTCTTGCTGCATGATTTAATCTGCTCAAGTAATCCTTCAAAATTCTTCATTGTTCTGTTCTCTTCCTTTCCTCTTCCATCCTCTTTTTATGAGTCTTTGTTGTTCTTTACGTCCAAGATTGCTGAAACGGTGCATAAAGCAATTGCTATAAATCCCATAGCATGATCAATATGCTTATTTATCTGCTTTCTTCGTTTTTCCTTAAGCTTCCGCTCTTTGCGCGACATACGCTTTGCAGGTTCTCTGTAAAGTGATTTCGCAGGCTTTGCCTTCTTCGGTTTTTTCGGAGTCTTCAGTCTTGACATCTGTTTCACCTTCTTTGACGAATTTATAATGTGTTTTCCGCATTATTCCGGCTTGTGTGAACACAGCCTATATAATGCTTATTATACCATTTTAAGCGGACTTTCGCAACATCTGTTCCGGCGGCTTCGCGAAATAAGCCACCGTCAGCAGAATCGTCATGCAGACCCAGCTGATCGGTTCCGTAAGTGCCACACCGAAATAAGCAAGCCGCGGCACCAGAATCGTTGCAGAAAGTACCTTGATTGTCATCTCAACAACGCTCGAGCACACCGGTATTACCTTCCGCCCCATCCCCTGCAGACTGCACCGCAGAATAAATAGCGGTCCGAGCACATAGAAAAATACAATACTGATCCGGGAATACATCACCGCAGAATCTACAATTGTCGGATTATCGGTAGACGCAAGCCATGTAAATACCGGTCTGCCAAATGCAAAGCAGATAATTACAAGTACCGTTGTTATTCCCGTTGCTATAACAACGGCATGACGAATCCCTCTGCGAATACGTGCCGGTTCCCCGGCTCCCATATTCTGACTTACAAAGGTTGTCATTGCATTTCCCAGACAATAAAGTGATACCGTAAATATATCGAACACTTTTCTTGCCGCTGTATGCGCCGCAACGATTGCCGTTCCCAATCCATTGATTGCGCCTTGCAGCACAATCGTTCCGAAATTCACAACAAGCGACATAAATCCCATTGCAAGCCCCGTCGTAAGAAGCTCACTGTACTGTCCTTCCACCGGTTTCCACTCGTCCTTCTCCGGTATAATATCCCGGAACTTAAGCAGGATATAACCAAGACAAAGCACTGCCGAAAGTGCCTGCGAGATGATTGTCGCCCAGGCAGCACCCTGAATCCCCATATGAAATCCATTCACAAACAGCAGATCCAGTCCAATATTCACGAACACGGAAATAATCAGACAATAAAGCGGCGTCCGGCTGTCGCCAACCGCGCGCAGTACATTTGCACACATGTTATAAACAGACACAAATATAATGCCATATAAAATGATTCGCACATACGCAAGTGCCGGGCTCATAATATCTTCCGGTGTTGCCAGAAGTTTCAGGATCGCAGGAATCAAAAGCAAGATTAACACGGTAAGCACAACTGCCCCTGCCAGCGTCAGCAACACTGTACCTGCCACCATGCGGCGCATCCGCTTATAATCCTTTCCTCCAAAACTGTTCGCAATCGGAATCGCAAATCCAAGTGTCAGGGAATTCAAAAATCCGATTAAAGTGTTCGATACAACACTTGTGGCACCGACAGCCGCAAACGCTTCGGTGCCAACAAATGTACTTACAATCTTACTGTCCGCAATATTATATAATTGTTGAAATATGCTGCCGAATATCATCGGGATGGCAAATAAAATTATCACCTTTGCCGGGTAGCCTTTTGTCAAATCTTTCATCCTGTTTCTTCATTCCTTACAATACAAATATTCTCTGGTATAAACACAACACCCCATTCTGCACAAGAAGTACGAATGGGGGTTGTATATATGTAGCATTAATTACTCTACCGTTACAGACTTCGCCAGATTTCTCGGCTTATCCACATCCAGTCCCTTTGCTTCGGATGTGTAATATGCAACCAACTGCAATACAACCGCCGTTGCAAAGGATGTAAATTCGCTATCCATCTTCGGAAGACGGATATGCTGGTCACAAATGCTTGGATCATTCACGTCCTCATCCATGCTGACAAGCACCACATACGCACCTCTTGCCTTTACCTCACGGATATTCGAGATGACCTTCGCATAGACATCCTCCTGGGTCGCCAGCGCGATAACCGGAACATTCTCAGAGATCAGTGCGATTGTTCCATGCTTGAGTTCTCCTGCCGCATATGCTTCGGCGTGCACATAAGAGATTTCCTTTAACTTCAGTGCCGCTTCTAAGCTCATCGTGTAGTCCAGACCTCTTCCGATATAGAACGTATCGGTTGCAAACTTGATATGATCTGCCACTCGCTTGATATCATCCGCGCATTTCAGAGTTTCCTCAACAATATTCGATGCATTTGTAAGCTTTGTCATAAAGCGTTTTGCATCATGCTCTGTGATAAGTCCCTTCACCAGTCCGATCCGGCATGCGATCAGATACATCGCTGCGACCTGTACCGTATATGCCTTCGTCGATGCAACCGCAATCTCCGGACCTGCATGTGTATATAATACATAATCGCTTTCTCTTGCGATTGTGCTTCCCTTCACATTGACGATAGAAAGCACCTTGGAACCGCGATTTTTCGCAAGCTTCAATGCCTCTAACGTATCAATCGTCTCGCCCGACTGGGAAAGCACGATTGTCAAAGTCTCCTCATCGATAATCGGATCTTTATACCGGAACTCGGAAGCACAATCTACATGCACCGGAATCCGAAGCTTCTTCTCGATCAGATGCTTTCCAACCATACCTGCATGCATCGCTGTACCACATGCCACAATAGAAATACGCTTGCAATCCTTAAATATTGCATCGTCAATTCCATCCTCTGTGAAATCCGGAAGTTCCTGATTGATACGTGGTGCAATCGTATTGCGGATTGCATCCGGCTGCTCATAGATTTCCTTAAGCATAAAGAATGGGTAACCACCCTTCTGTGCACTTGTGATATCCCAGTTTACAGTCAACATCTGTGGGGTTACTTTGTTTCCCTTCAGATCCTGAATATCAATACCGTCCTTTTTGAGTGTCAGAATGTGATACTCCGGTACTACAAAATACTCCTTTGAGAACTCGATTAATGCGGTCAGATCGGAAGCAATCACCGAACCTCTCTCGCACGACGTTGCAACCATCGGGCTTACATTCCGAATCGCGTAGATTGTATCCGGGATATCCTGGAACATAATACAAAGTGCAAACGCACCGGAAAGTACCTTCACTGTCTTCTTGATTGCCTTGACCGGATCACCCTCATAGAACTTATTCAAAAGTGCAGCAACGACCTCAGAATCTGTCTCTGATACAAGCTGGTCAGCCAGTCCGTACTCTGTCACGATCTGACGGTAATTCTCGATAATACCATTGTGAATCAGTACGACCTTTCCGACACGGTGTGGGTGTGCATTCACGTCCGTTACCCCGCCGTGGGTTGCCCATCTTGTATGACCGATTCCGCAGGTAGCAGGCATTTTCTCTGCCTCGCAGAGCTTCCGTAACTCCTCTACCTTGCCGGTACGCTTGCGCACCTGAATCTGATTGTTCGACAATAGTGCTAATCCTGCGCTGTCATATCCGCGGTACTCCAACCGTTCCAGACCGCCGATGATAATATCCTTCGCTGGTTCATTCCCCGTAAAACCAATAATTCCACACATAATATCTACCTCTATTCTATTTTTAATTTCTATGATTCCATTACTGATTACAGAACTTTGTTTTGCAGTTACCCACATATTTTTTTCTGTATACGCACTCAGCTTGTGCGGAAACGCATCCGCCGAATCTTTCGATCACGTTTCTCCTCGTCATCCTGAGTTTTTTCCGTCCCCTCAGGACCAGGCGCTAAGGTTCTTACCTTTCGAGTTCTGTGTCCTCCCATATCACACAGTTGCCTTATTCTATCATACCAATATTTAAAATGCAAACGAAAAGAAAGGGCAGATGCACCTGAACATCTACCCTTTTCTTCTCTGCGTGCTTCTTACTTAGAAGCTTCCTTGAGCAGGCTTGCGCGTGCGGCTGCCGGCTCCTTTACCTGATGGCTGTGCCATGCAGATGCGCTATTTACAGTCTTCTTTGCAGTGTTGTAACCGATCTTTGCTACAAGTTCCTCAATCTTCTTCATACCTTGTACCTACCTTCTTTTTCCTATCATTGCCAACACTGCTACAAAGGATACAGTTCCAATATACACAGTGCCAACAATCACACATGATCTCCAAAGAAATACCAGCAAAGAGCCAATCCCTAAAACGAGAAATCCGTTTCGTTTGTTCCGCTTTTTCTGCACTGCGGTCAGTGGCTTATTGGCATGTGCAACCGGACCGAGTATCGCAAATACACACAGATCCGCGGCGAGCACAATCCAAAGCACGAGTGGTACTTCCGCATATGCTTCCATGTACCGTGAAAGTATCATGACCGCACCCCAGCCACCATAGCTGACGAGCATGCAGACCAGCGACGTCTCCGCATGATACCCACCGAATGCACTGCGAATCAGGTAAAATGTTCCCAAAAAAAGAGCGGTCTGTAACAGGTTCTTCGTGACTATCCCAAGCAGAATAAATCCGATTACCTGACACATCTGTTCAAGAAATACTGCGTATCCATATACATAGATATCGTAGTCCTCTTTCTGGATCACATCTCTTCGCAGCAGATGATCTGTGATTGCATATGCAAGACGTTCCATGGACTTCCTCCTCACTTCATTTCCTGCTACTACAATAATACCTGATTTTTGACATTTTACAACCTGTCTGGCAAAGTTGGTTGTTTTTTGAGCATACTTTTTACTTTTTCGACGTTATACGACAATGTTCGAGATGAAGAACCCGTTTCGTTCTTCCTCATAGAAAGAACCTTCCATATCCCGGATCAGCTTCTTTACACTCTTTCTTCCAAGTCCGTGCAGACTTGCATCTGCCTTCCGCGTGCGAAGCTCCGGGTTGTTCTCCATAACCGACTGACTGATCCGGTTCCGGACAGTTACCAACAGCAAGCCCGCACTCTCGTAGATCTGCAGCTCAATCAGTTTGTCTTCCTCCAGCTCCTCTGCTTCAATCGCATTTTCCAACAGATTCAGCAGTGCAATCGCAAACTCCATCTGTCCTTCCGGCAAATGTGCACTGATTTCTGTCCGAAACGTGATCTGTTTCTGCCGGCAGATTCCATCGCAATGATTGAGCACAGCATCTAAGATTTCATCGCCTGTCATATAGACACCTTCTGGCTGGAGCTTCGTGTTTAAGACGTCCTCCACATATTTCTGTGCTTCTTCCACATTTCCATTCGCAAGCATTTCCTGAAAGAGCGTGAAATAATGGCGCAGGTCATGCCGAAGCATCCGGTTCTTCTCCTGCAGACGCATCATGCGCTCCATTCCCTCTTTCTGCTCTTCCTGCGACATACGGAGAAGCTGATTTTCCATCAGCAGCTTCTGGCTTTTATTTATTGATAGGTTGCCACATAAACAAACACATTGATCGCCAGAATTCCGACCATCGCGATACCGATCGCAATCTTTCCCTTTTTGTCAAGATACGGGTAATCCAGCATAATATCTAAGATAATACCGATCAAAATACTGATCACGAACACGACAGCATTCATGACCGGCATCGCGGATTTCATCTTCGTTTTCTTCAGGATCACCATAACTAACAGCGTACACAGAATCAGATTCAGCTTCGAACCCATGATGTAATGCAGCCGCTGTATCGCATCCATCTCCCATTCCATGCCATTTGTCCCGCGCACGACATACCCGTAAACTGACGCAAAGATCAGTCCACATGCCATAAGCAGGATATTCCAGATTGCGACATAGATGATCTTCTCTGAGATTTTTCCATTCGTGCATACAAAACCAAAGAATATGGTAAGTAAAATATAGACAATATTATTCTCCGGACTATCCGGAAATACTTTCTGCAACACAACATTTGCCACAGGGACGATCAACGCCAAAACGACAAACAACCAGTTCGGCATGCTCTTCTTTTTCCCAAGTATCATCGTCAGAAACACGATACCTAATATAGCATCCAATGTATTTGCAAATATTTCAACGAGATTCTCCATACCTGATCCTCTCCAATAACATCTTATAATTCTTCATCGTCTCTTCCTTATAGCTTCCACTGATCGGCAATACAGTTTCATCTCTCAGAATCAGTTCCTTTTTGCCAATCTGCTTGATGTACCGTATGTTTACCACATACGCGACATGCACGCGTATAAAGCCATATTCCCACAGCTCTTTTACGATCTTTGCCATGCTCCCCTTCGAGACGATCGCTTCATCCTCCGTATGATAGATGATCTGATGTTTGGCTGCCTCTATGTACATAATCTCTTCCACCGAAGCATCCATCACTTCATTCTTTGCTTTTTCGATCAGAACGTGTCCATCCGTCATCCGCTGTTTTGACAGATTCATCAATGCCGTATCAATCTTCCACGGTTCCGCCTTCTGAATAAACCGAAATGGTTTGTATTTGAGCATATCATAAACCATCTCGCCCCGGTTCGTAAAAAATATAATCTGGATTGACGGATACTTTTCCGTCAGTGCACTGGCAATCGCATCACCCGATATATGTGGCATGTCGATATCCAGAAATGCGACATCCATCTCATGTTTTTCCGCCATTGCCATTATCTCCGCCGAAGATTTTGGATTCCACAGCGTATAAATACTCACATCGATCTGCTGATCTTTGCCAAACTGCTCCACATGCAGTCGGACCATCTGCAGGTCGCGTCTTTCATCATCACATATCAATACATTCATATCGTTTCTCCTGTCTCATCATTCATCCCCCTGTTTTCTAAATGCCCCGGATATGCAGCCCTGCTGCCTGATATGCGCAAAGCTTCTCCACGGTCTCTGCCGTAATGATCTCCCCGGTATTCACGATGTAACTTCCGGGCGGATATACATAGATGGGTGCTCTTGCCAGCGTTCCCGCCAGTTTTTGCAATTCCTCCTGCCCGGCACATCGCTCCTTCTCATGATCCCCTTCTTTCGTCAGAGCGACATCGCACATCTGCAGTGTCCGGTATAACTGTTCAAAATCTTCCTGCCCGTCCCGCACCGTCGAGATCAGTACCACATGTTTTCTGCCTGCCATCTCACAGACGACATCCCCTTTATCCGCAAGCATCGCAAGCAGCTCCGGTCCCGGCACAGCTGCATAATATACAAGCCGTGTCTCGTCATATCCATATGCACCTGCTGCACATACGGCTTCTTTCTCTATCATTGTGATCTGCGGAAGCTTCGCACAATTCTCCCGGAATTCCCGCAGATTGTTTTCATATTCCGTAAAATCATGGTCTGCCATATAGCAGATTGCCGCTTCCATATTCATCATGAAAATATACGACGGCGAAGAACTTAAGAATATCTCCAATGCCTGCTCCACCGGTTTCACCAGTTCTTCTGTACAGACATGAATCACCGCTGTCTGCGTCATCGCTGGAAGTGTCTTGTGCAGACTCTGTACAACGACATCGGCACCCATGCGGATCGCAGAATATTCCGGTTTTAAAAATGGCAGATGTGCCCATGTGCTTCGTCCACGATCACCCGAACATGATGTGCATGTGCACACGTGCAATCTGCGCAATGTCGGATATGACGCCCTCGTATGTCGCGATGTCACTACAACCGCCGCGATCTCCGGATGAGACTCACACAGCCTTTCAACATCATCGGCATCGACATACCCATCAATAAATGATGTAAATGCAAAGGCATCTTCTGCCTCTTTCTTCCATGTCGGCTCCACATAAATCGTCTGTCGCTGCAGCATCGCCGCCGCATTGTAGACCGATTTGTGGCAGTTTTTTGCAATCAGGATCGCATCGCCCGGCTTCGTGCATGCCGCGATTGCCGCAAAAATCCCTCCCGTCGCACCATTTACCACGTAATACGTGCCACAGGTCTGGTAGATTTCCTTCAGCATGGCAAGTGAATCCCCGATAAATCCCTCCGGCAGATACAGATCATCTGTCCCCGGCACCTCCGTCACATCCCATGCGAGAAATGCGTCCTGAAAATTTCCATAGCAGGCTTTCCGCTTATGCCCCGCATATGCCATACCGCATGCGCATCACTCAGATATTCACTTAGCCCATCCTTGATCCATTGTTTATGCATGTTATTCCAGCGTCTCTGACTGCACATCTGCAAGCGTGAGCTTCGTCAGATCTTCCTCTTTAAAATTATTCTCCGCGATCAGGCGGTTAGCCTGATTGTGAATCACGCGATCCAGATAATTACGCACCGAACGCGCATTACCGAAATTCTCCGGCGGACATGCAAGTATCCTTGTAAATGTATCCTGCACATACTGCACCGCGTCGTCCGTCAATGTATAATCGAGTGATTTTGCCCGGTTGGTCATGATCTCCAACAACTCTGCCGCATCATAATTCGGAAATTCAATCGTCCGGTTGAAACGGGAACGAAGTCCCGGATTTGCATCCAGGAAATCCTGCATCTCATCATGATATCCTGCCGCAATGACGATCAGATCTTCCCGGTTATCTTCCATCGCTTTATTCAGGATGTCGATTGCCTCCTGTCCGAAATCACCCTGCTGTCCATTTGCAAGGGCATACGCCTCATCAATAAATAAGATGCCACCCTTGGCTTTCTCGATTACTTCCGTAACCTTCTCACTCGTCTGTCCCATATATCCAGCGACCAGACCAGACCGGTCTACCTCCACCAGATGTCCTTTGGAAAGCACGCCCAGCCCATGATAGATCTTCGCAAGGATTCTTGCCACGGTCGTCTTACCAGTTCCGGGATTGCCAAGGAACACCATGTGATTTGTAACCGGCGGCGTCTGCAATCCATTCTCCTGACGGATCTTACAGATCTTCAACAGATTGATCATATTGTTGATCTCCGTCTTCACGCTCTGCATGCCGGTCAGCTCGTTCAACTGCTTAAGTAATGCCTGTATATCCATCTCCGTATTAAATTCTTTTTTACGCTCTTTCTGATCCGGCAGCGTCTGTGCATCCGGTTGTTCCACCCGCATACGGAATGGCTTTCCAGTTTCTTCTGTATCTGCTGCCCGTACATACTCCGGTGTGTCCATATCTCTCCGGCTGTCTGTATCACTTACTGCCGGCGAATCTTCCTCCTTACGCTCCGGTGTAGAGATCTTCGTCCGCCGCATCTCAAGCGTATCGGACCAATACGAATAATCCGGCTTATCCTCCTGCTTAACCTTGCTTCCGGGCTTAAATGCGATCGTCGGCTTGTAATCCTCCATATCCCCACGTACACGATTGATTTCCTCTGTGATCAATTCAATATACGAGGACAATGCCTGAACCTCTGATGACGCAACCTCCTCGTTGCATGCAATCAGATCATTTCCAATATAATTAAAGGTTGTAACATACAACTGTAACAGATCATAATAACCGTCTGATATCTCCCCGGTTTCTGCTCCGATATTTGAGCGCACAAACGAATTTAACGACCGTGGCGCATGATCCCGGATGCTCTCACTCCGAAGTCCCCAACGGTCTGCATAATCACGGATCATCTTCTCATCAAACTGTGTTCCGAATAACAGATTGATGTATTTGATTTCTTCTTTGTTGACGGAACCATCCGAATATGCGAGATATATCAGGAAATGCAGCATATCTGTACGGAAGGTATGTGCCAGATCCATCCGTCCATCTGTCCGTACATAATCCGCACGCCCGATACTCTGTGCCCGACGCATACATAGATCAAACATGCGTCGACTATTATCTTTCACTTTTACGGTATGAAAACTCCACATTTCTATATCCTTACCCTCTCTGTCAATTTCGCCATACTTATCTATATTATACGCACAGATTCTTTTCTCTGCAAGAAAAAAGAGGCTGCCAAGCAACCTCTTTTCGTAACCACCTTGGATGATATTCCCTTATGTAACACCCTCTCTTTTGTCACATAAGGAAATACCACTGCTACACGTAACAAGACCTTCACATAACTTCGAGCTCTGATGCTCACGTGTATATTACAACATCACACTCCGTATCCCTTCCCCCTGTACGAAGCTATGACGCTGATATGCAAAAATCAAGCAACAACCCAACTTGTTGCTACATGTATTAGTGTAGCACTTTTAAATATTTTTTCAACGGCAGAATAGACAAATTTTATCTCTGTTTTTAGTCATAATGACAGTTTTTTCGTCTAATTTCTTTATTTCCGTTTATTTTCATTCAGTTTCAATCACATTTTTATTGTGAGATTTATTAATTTCTCACGCAAAACGTGATAAATTTTTGACAACGGCAATCCAACCACGTTCAGGTAATCGCCTTCGATGCCCTGGATATACTTCGCGGCTCCGCTCTGGATACCATAGGCACCTGCCTTGTCCATACAGTCACCCGTAGCGACATAGTTGTCAATTTCTTCCTCCGTCATCGGATAAAATGTCACCTTCGTATGACAGTGGAAGGTATTTCCATGTATCTCTTCCTGCGTATCGGAATCTGTCCACAGAATACACACACCGGTGAATACATCATGCGTCCGCCCGGACAATCGTGCGAGCATCTGCTTCGCCTCATCCTCTGTCTTTGGTTTTCCAAGCACACATCCATCGACAGCAACGACAGTATCCGCACCGATCACCGTGATTTCTTCCACGGAATCTGCTGCCTGATTATCTGTCGTTGATTTTTCCATATTCTTACTGCAGTTTCTGCGGTACACATCTTCCGCTTTCACACGCGCCAGTTTTTCAACCAGCTCCTGCGGTGTCAGATTCTCCAATTCTTCTGGTGGAATCTGTTCCTCTGCCGAAGATACGCACACTTCATATTCATATCCACCCAGCGACAGAATCTCCTGTCTGCGTGGAGACTGTGATGCTAAAATGATTTTCTCCATTGGTTCTCCCCTTTAAATTTCATTATCAACAAGGCGTGCAGCAATTACAGAGCAAATTTAACAGGCACATATCCATGCACCAGTTATCGGAACGCACATCCGGCATTCCATATCCCATGCCACGCTGCACATACCAGTTGCTGCCACCCTGCATACGCTGCTTCATCTGTTTGTATTCCATGTTGTTCGGTTCCATCGCGATTGCACGATCGATATGTTCCATCGCTGTTGCCTGATTGCCAGCACCTAAGTTCGCAGCCGCACTCAGATAATACCATCTGCCGTCCGGTCGTCTATATCCTCCAGCGTGCGAAGTGCCTCTGTAAACATCCGGTTCATAATAAAATTCTGTGCCGCGGCCAGATGGGACTCATCCTGACTCATGCCACCACCTTCATTTCTGGCACGACGGAATGCATCCGCTCCAAATCCGCCGAATCCATCGAACCCGCCATAGCTGTTGCTACCATACGAGGAACCTGTATTTCCGTCCATGATGCTCTTATATGCCGCCTGCACTTCCTTGAATTTTTCTTCTGCCTGCGCTGCGTTTGGGTTGTTGATATTGGCATCCGGGTGGTATTTCCGGCTTAGATTTCGATATGCTTTTTTCACTTCTTCTTCCGAGGCGCCATGTGGAAGCCCCAGAACTTCATAAGGATCTTTCATGCTAATTCCTTTCTTTCTCCCATAATTGCGAAACAACCAATTCATAGTAAACGTATATTTCCATATCTATTCATTCTATATACAATGTATTGAAACTAAGAAGTTCTAAATATTCTGATTTACGTGCTCATATTTTACGCCACCGTCGTGCGGGTATTGCCCCCTCGCTTTGCTCGGCGGCAGATTGTCGGGCGCATCCTAAATATGAACTTCGTTCATATGCGCCCTCCGCTCGCCGTCCCTGGCTCACTGGCGACTTGTTTGAACATCGTGTTCAAACATGGCTGGTGTTCTTGCAGAATATTAAGAACTTCTAAGTCTCAAACATATCGTATATATTCATGAATAAATATGGAAATATACGATTTACCATTGAAACTTGTTTCGCAATTATTGTTTACCGTTTTCTGCGTCATTTTGTTTCGTCATAAACCTTACCCAGATCCCGGAATAGATAATGTTGCGGAGGATGGCTGTCTCCTCGACGATTGGCAGGCATTCATAGATTTTCGCCATATCGGTGGCGATCATCATGAGGATTTCCTTCACGTAATTGTCGAACTGCTCTTTCGACAACTCATGGTATAACTCCTTCAAGGGATTGAACCGGTTCTTCTCGATATCCTCCTGCACATCATCATATGCGTCGAGAATATAAATGAATTTGCCAAGCTGGTAACCGAGTCTCCGCAGTTCCTCCGACCAGTCAATCCCGCGTGTCGACTTATATGCAAGGATCTCTGCCATGATATCACCAAAGGTTCCGGCAAGCAAATCCAGGTTCGTCACATTCTTTCTCTCACAGGCAGATAATGTCCGCAGAGATTCCCGGATCTTCGCCAGCTTCTCCGGATAGACCTGACCGATCTTGCGCACACGCTTCCGTATAAAACTGCTGTAACAAAGTCTGGTAAATTTGCGGTCATCCTCCCAGTCATCAAGGCATTTGTAATAGGTCAGAATAAGATTCATATCCGCGATATACTGTATGACCTCATTCTCCAGATATTTTTTCTTCCCAACCGGATGCACCATGCACGTTGCTTCCTTCATCTTCGTATCCGGTTCATATAAAGCGGTCAGAAGCACCGCGGCAAACGTCGAATCATACGTAAGTGACATCTGTCCCATCGCACCGTCCGTATTTCGGAGTGCATGGCAGACGCCGCAATAATACATGCGATACCGCTCATAATCTTTGACTTTCATTTCCGGCTTGTTCACCGTCACATATCCAAACATCGTTCCACCTCCGAGTTAAACGGCTTTCTTATTTCTATTTTATACATTAGCTGTTCTTTATAAACCGTGCGCTACACTTCGGACAACGTATCTCGATCTTTCCTTTTCCCTTTGGGATACGAATTTTCTGCTTACACTCCGGGCAACGTAGATGTGATGCGTCTTACGCATCGTCATGTGGTTTCTCTCTTTCCGTCCCCACATGCGTAGTTTATACGTCTTATTTAGGAACCATGTATTTTCATCCCGACGCTTGCCAATATTTCTGGAGAACACACGGAAATATGCAAATGCAAAGGTCACAAATGCAATCGTGCTGAGTATATTGCTTCTTACAAACATATCGATAAAAACCAAGATACACGCTGCCCACATCATACACATGGAAAGCTGATCCGTTCCATTTCTACCGCGCATAAAATCCATCAATTTCTGTCTCATAAACATCCTCCATAACTATATCCAATCCTGATATTCATTATTCTTCTTCAATTTTTCGAATTGTCAAGTATTTTAACACGCGGGCAGGCTCCGTCAATGGCTTTCACAGAGATTTCACAAAATAAAAAAATCCCTGATACATCTTGTATCAAGGATTTAAGAGAGGCGCGAGCCGGATTTGAACCGGCGGTGAAGGTGTTGCAGACCTCTGCCTTACCACTTGGCTATCACGCCATATATCATAAGAAGAACCCGCTTGCGGGAGATCTCTTATGATTAGTAAGTAGCTTTGCTACTTACAATATCAAACTCCCCGAGTAGCTCGAACCTACAACAACTCGGTTAACAGCCGAGTGCTCTACCATTGAGCTATCGAGGAATATATCGTTGACATTTAACTAAACGCAAAGTAGATTATATGAAATATTTCCAATCAAGTCAAGACTTATTTTCAATATTTTATCCGTAATCTACAAACGGAGATGGAGGGATTTGAACCCTCGCGCCGCGCGAACGACCTACACCCTTAGCAGGGGCGCCTCTTCAGCCACTTGAGTACATCTCCAATGCCTAAAAAACACATTTTACCAATCGGTGTTATTTAGTTCCGCGTCAACACGCTAAATTAGAATAACAAATATTGTACTAAATGTCAAGAGGTAATTATATACCCTTAGTATAATCCTATTTTTTATTATTTTATTCCAATAAATTATTCATACGAAAGAAGCGTATTCACGCCATCGTCACTTTCCATATAATGAACTGTGATTACATCACCTTCCTCAATCTTGATCAGGCTTTCATTTTCGGCAAAATTCTGTTTGTAGACAGAACGATCTTTCGCTGTGATATACACATATGTCTCATTCTCTACCGTGATGTACCGGATCTGTGTGACTGTAATCTTCTTACTCAACGTATCTTCGCTGACATCATTTCCACTTGTTGCAATGCTGTTTTCGGCAAGCAGCTTTCGGTAACTTGCAAGTGCTTCCTTCTGTGTCGCGCCAGTTGCCACGATGCTGTATTTTTCCACATTGACAAGTGCATACATCTTCACAAGTCCTGCATTATCTTTGAGTACCATGATATAGGTTGGTACATTCCCGATGTTGATCAGAGATGGGAATGATGACGTGTACCCGAGGTTTTGTACCTGTCCTTCCGCAGAGGACATCGCGGAATGTTCTTCCGCACCTGCAATTGCAAAATATTTACTCTCTGCAGTTCTTGAATTCATCAACACAAATCCGATGTTCGACTGGTCGCCATTGACGGATGTCACACCTGTGTATACCCACACATCGCCATCCATCACCTTGTAACCATAATCATCGGTCGTCACCTTGCAGCCTTTGTTTCCAATCTTGCTGTTAATGAATCCACCTGACAGCATACCATACCAGTTATACCGGTCACATAAGAGATCACCATCATACACGCGATCTACCCAGTTTGGAATATCACCCAGATCCATATATTCACAATCACCGCTGCATGGATCACAGAGCACGATTCCCTTTACGTCCTTCGCTCCAAATAACCCTGCATTCGGCTTTAATACCGGACAGATATAATATGGATTTCCTTCGTTATCGAGTTCAAAATAATATCCGTTGAAATCATACGTCGGATAAGAAAGCTGCACATGCCGCTGCAAATTCTTACCAAAATATGCTGATGAAGAATACTGAATCGGCTTTTCAATCTTCACATAATCTGCCTCATTTTTGACCGGATCAACGAGCACGTATCCCGGAATTCCGGCATCTTTATTATTCAGATATTTGATAAATCCCGCATATTCTAGCGGTGCAACCTTCATCGGCACACCATTATAATCAATTGTGCTGTATGTCTCGCTCACCTGATACTGGCTGACAACGTCAAACAGGGAACCAATCGCACGATCACCGATGATTCTTGCACTGTCCGTATCCATTAGTGCTATGTTGTTGATATTCTCACTTTCCGGTACATCCGTTGCAAAATCACCATCCTCAACCTTGATGATTCCTGCATATTTCGATGCACGCAACAATTTGGAAGATGCCAGCCCACCAATGATCAATCCTACAATCAACACAAGGATTGTTGTAAATGAAACCATTACCACCTTTGTCGAACCAACGGCTTCTTTGATATTGCCTTTTTTAGTAATGCGTGTTCCCTTGAAATCAAAGGAGCAAAATCCGATTGCCGCAAGCGTAAGTATTACCCATGTCCAGAATCCAGAGGTATGTACATTGATTGCCGGTGTCAGGAAATAATAAAACAACACTTCCACAACGAGCAGCAACCCATACAGAAGAATGTTTGATCTGCGGATAGCAAATCCTGGTTTTCCATTTTTCTGCTGTTTCTTCCTGCGCTCCTTTTCCATATCTACATCATATTCGACTTTAACCTTGTTTTTTGCCATATTAACACCTGCCTTTTTCATTATATTTGTTACATACTGTTAGTCAGAAAGATGGTCAAATGACCATCTTCCTGACCAAGTCTATGAATAATATTTCTGATTTTTACTTTTAGGTTTATCTGGTTCTGTCCTTTTTAACTCTCCTATTTTAAGCATTCTATCCAGATAGTGCCTTCTAAAATAAGATCGTTCCAGATTAAATTCTTTCAGAATTTCACTTGCTGATTTTGGTATTCTGCAAAATTCAATAATTTTGTTTTTCATATCTTGGTCACTATCTTGGTCATTATGACCAAGATAATCGTAATTATCCAATAGTTTCAAATACCTATCACAAGCCTGACACAACACCATAATTCCAGACTCATTAATATCATATTCCGGCAATGGTCCATCATAAAGTGCACAACCTTCTTTAATCTTTTCAAAGCCTCTTCCCCAAGCCTCAATCATTCCGCTTTTAAAAAATACATTTGCTAAATTCGGATTATATGGTTTGGAAGAATGCTTCATAAACAACTTGTCCGTTGTATCCAAATTAGGAGGCATTTCACCATCATTCCAAACATATATCTTATCCTCATAAACACTAATTTGAATAGGATTACAACTGCTATAGTCTTTATGAACAATTGCATTTAAAAGAATCTCTCGAAATGCATCTTTATGAAACATAAACTGTTCAATCCTCTGAATACCTTCATAAGCAATACGTGCTTTCATATATTTCGTGTACACTAAATCTATGGTTTTATCCACTTGCTCAAGCAATGGACCATGCACTTCATCCTGATATTTCAAATCGGAATCCGATTTTCCAAAGAAACCAATTTTAACATAGGCTCCTGTAACCCATTTTTCTGGATCATTATAAAATGCTAACATAGCTGCCCTTATTAAATATCCATTTTCATCTATCAGATGCAAATTATCCATAAGCACTTCATCAGACACATTTACATCTTCCTGAGTCAATCTGCCACGTCTAACCGACTTTTCCTTAAATAACTGTATTGCATCCTGTTTCAAATCTGTTACCGAAAGTTTAGGCAATGGTACTCCATCCCACGTTCTTCCTTGTGTTTTTAACAATGTCCTTTCTAATTCCTTTCCAGTAATCTCACGCATAGTACTACCAGAACGATAATAATATTTTCCTCGAAAACTGATTAATGAGGGATATTTATCAACAATTATTTCCAAATATTCTAAGCCATCTTTATACAATAAATTTACATCCGCAATAATTCCCATTGTATCTGTAATTTTGCTTGGAATCAGTTCTAACAATTCTTTCGCATTATCAATTCCAATAACATTACCATCATCATCCGTTCCGATATATATTGTTCCACCATATGCATTTGCATATCCGCAAATCCACTTCAAATATTCATCACGCCATGCCTGTTTCCATTCTACCGACTGATGTTCTTTTTCTTTCATCTACTACCCCAACTTTCATATTCATATTTTTAATTATGCTCCTTCAGATAATCTGCAACCGCCGTCTCATACAGATTGTGTCCTTCGCTGTCGATCACAACGATAACAGGAAGATTCTCCACGCGCATCTTACGGATTGCCTCGGTTCCAAGGTCATCATAAGCGATTACCTCGGACTCCTTGATGCACTTTGATAAAAGTGCGCCTGCTCCGCCGACAGCTGCCATATATACGGCTTTTTCCTTCACGATTGCATCAATGACTGCCTGACTGCGCTTGCCTTTTCCAATCATGCCCTTCAACCCCTTTGAAAGCAGAAGCGGTGTATATTTATCCATACGGCTGCTCGTGGTAGGTCCTGCGGAACCGATGACCTGTCCCGGCTTCGCCGGTGTTGGTCCGAGATAATAGATTGTATTTCCTGTGATATCCAATGGCAGAATCTTATCCTCATACAGCTTTGCACCGGTATAATCTGCTTCCGGATGTTTCTCCTGCTCCACGCAGATGGCATCATACATCCGCTTGTGTGCAGCATCTCTGGCACTGTAGATTGTGCCGGTCAGATAGATATAATCTCCTGCATGAAGCTCCTTTAATTCCTCTTCGCTAAATGGTACTGCAATATGTCGTTCCATTCTCTAATCCTCCACTATTTTTTTATTGTGTTTACTTCGTCAGCATATATCCCTTTATAAACATTCTTTTTATCATAGTCTGCTCATCATCAATTTCAAAACTGATATACGTTACAATCAGTTTTTCTGTATCACTGATTTGAATTTCGTAGACTTTATCTTTTTCATCTACATCCTGATTTTCATTTTTATCTTCCAAGTCCTTATAATACGAAATGCAGGAAGTAAGATCTACACCCTCATATACATTGTCTCCGGCTGTGATTGTTTTGCTCTCATATTCTTGAACAGAACATTCATCCCGCCAATGTTCATCTACCCCATAGATTTTTTCATAACCACGGATGGTCAATCCACCCTCTTCAATCGGATATGCATTGAAATACACGGATTTCCATTGATCTTCACTGTCCCGGTCATACAGCATGTTATGTAATTCATCCTGCTCCGCTTCCATGAGATTGGTCTTTATGTATCGTCTGCCATACGCATTTCCACGCAAATAATCATATGCTTCCGCAGCCACTTTCTTATCCAATGTCCGATTCTTAACTAACCGGCTTTTCTGTGACTGATACGACAGATATTGCGCATTTCCAAATGGAAGCAGAAGTCCGACAAATAAAAATCCAACTAAGACTAGAATCAGATTTTCATAGTGCCAGTTTATTTGTGTTTTCGTCTGATTTATTTCATTTGCATGTTCTGTTCCTGTATCACCGGTATCTGCCTGATTATTATATGTTTTTTTCCTGCCTGCAAGTCTTGCATACCTTGCATAGATTTTCTCCCACAGAATATAGATGACCTGTAGCAAGATAAACATCCACGCCGCATATCGCTGCTCCGTCAGTCCATATGCTTTGACACGCACTGACATAGAATAGATTTCAAGCAGGATAAACGGTGCATAGATATATTTCGTAATATGGATCAGTTTCTTATAACGTGAAGACTTCTCCTCCACGAACCCGGATGCCATCATCCAGATTGGCATACCAATTGCAAAAAGACTTGCACAGATACTGAAGATTTCGTTGCTCGGAACCTCCTGCGTCACGAAGATTTTTACCACATAGAGATAGATTACGAACATCGCAATCCACACGCATGGAAGTAGCACATACGATACAAATTTCTTCGTAAATGCCGCGTTATCTTCGCTTGTGTCCGAGACAGCAAGCAGGCAGGTTGGAAAATACGCAAGTGCACTCAGCATTAACTGGATATTCAACTCCACTCTGAACGTATCTATATCCACAAGCAATGCATCAATAATTTCAAGAATCAGGATAACCGCAATATTTAACACCAGATAGACACCAACTGCCCGGAGCAATGCGAATATAATCCGTCCGATACAATGTGGCAGATCCAGTTTCTGCTGCCGGAGCAATACATAAATTGCAAGAAGCACCGTGCATGCAATGTAAAAATACAGGATACTTTCAAATATCAGATTCGGTATATCCGCTTTCTGTGCTTTAAAAATCTCTGACAAATTCTCAAATACGATTGCAATCACAAACGTTATGCCATATCCGATCAGCCATTTCTGTTTGTTTTTCTGTGCTTCTTCTGCTGTTTTCTTCCACAGACTCTCAACCAGAAAATTTCCGGCAAGCCAGATAGAACACACAGTCACGATAGATTCTATATCAAACCCTTTTTTCTGATTTGCTATGATGCTCACAACCGCTATGATAAACGCACAGAAAATACTCGCAGCATAACGTATGTAAATCTGTTTGAATTTCGCCATATTCTGGTTGATATAATTTGAAACCTTTCCCAAGTACATATCTCCTTTCTTTCAGGCACGCATGATTCTCGTTTATAACCTACACATGCATCCATCCAATCTCCTGTACATTTTTCTCTGTCATTTCATCCCTATCCTTTATATTTCTACAACACAACTGTCTTGTGACGGTTTACATGACAGCACATATTGACTGCAAGTGGCATACCTGCGATATGCGTTGCGTAGGTTTCAATATTGACTGCAAGCGCCGTTGTCTTTCCTCCAAGTCCTCCAGGACCGATACCAGTCTTATTCACAAGCTCCAATATCTCATCTTCAAGCTTCGCAATATGTGCCTTCTCCGAGTGTGAACCTGCCGGTCTCGTGAGTGCTTTCTTCGCAAGCTTTGCCGCAAGCTCAAAATCACCGCCAAGTCCGACACCGACTACCATCGGCGGACAGGCATTTGGTCCGGCATCCTTCACTGCTGCAAGCACAGACTGGCGGATTCCTTCTTCTCCGTCTGCCGGCTTCAGCATATAGACCTTACTCATATTCTCACTTCCAAAGCCCTTCGGTGCAATCGTGATTTCCAGCTGATCTCCCGGTACAATATCATAATGGATGATTGCCGGTGTATTATCTCCGGTATTTTCACGCTGCAACGGATCTTTTACGACAGATTTTCGCAGATATCCTTCCGTATATCCTCTTCTCACACCTTCGTTGATGGCATCTGTGAGATTCATTCCTTCAATGTGCAGATTCTGTCCAACATTCACGAAGAACACTGCCATTCCTGTATCCTGACAGATTGGTGTCTGATCTTCTCCGGCAATCTCCATATTCTCGATCAACTGATTCAAGATCTGCTTGCCGAGTGTGCTGTCTTCCTCTTTTGCCGCCTGACGTATCTTTCCATCCATATCATCTGCCAGATACAGATTGGCCGAGATACACATTTCTTTCACTGCTTCAATGATTTTGTCTGTGTGTAATGTTCGCATGGTTTACTCCTTTTTAACATACTAAGCTGCTACACGATTTCTCATATAGCAGCCCTTTTCTTAATCATCCAAATAGTCGTCTTTATCCTTCGTATCAATTCCGCGTTTCTTATTCTGTGCACGCACATAAATCGAAACAAAAATGTATGTCACAAATAACAATACAAATATAACACCTACCCAGTACATAAGTGCATATAAGAAATTGGATACGCCATCCATCTTGGAAAGACCTTCCAAGCCCTCTTTAATACTATCGTTCATCGCTTTTCCCTCTTTTCACGATTTACTTATCTTCCGGACTCTCCGGCTCTTCTACATTACCTTCTTCATTGTCTGCCTCATTCATCTCGCGTTCCATCATCTCTAAAGACTCGGATTCATCTGCAGATTTCTGACGAACCTTTGCAATACTTGCAACGGTAATGTCGCTTTCCAGATCCATGTTGATGAGCTTCACACCGGTTGTAATTCTGCCTAATATAGAGATATCCTTACACAGGAGACGGATTACAATACCCTGGTTGGTAATCAGCATGATCTCGTTATCATCATTGACCGCCTTAAATCCTACAACGGTTCCGGACTTATCTGTGATCTTGTAACACTTCACACCCTTACCGCCACGGTGCTGTGGTGTAAACTCTTCAACAAGAGTACGCTTACCAAGACCATTCTCGGATACGATCAGAAGTGCTTCGCCCTGTGTATCAAGCTGCATGCCGATAACCTCATCATCACCGGCAACACTCATACCGATGACACCCATCGATGTACGTCCGGTTGAACGAACCTCCTTCTCATTGAAGCGGATACACATACCCTGCTTTGTAATCAGGATGATATCCTTCGTATTGTTCGTTGCCTTTACTTCGATCAGCTCATCGCCCTCTTTCAGGGTGATTGCTGCAAGTCCGGACTTACGAACATTTGCATACTCGGTAATCTTTGTCTTCTTGATCATACCATTCTTTGTAGCCATGATCAGGTATCTTCCCTCATGGTACTCACGAATTGGAATGACTGCTGTGATCACTTCATCCGGCTGGAGCTGTAAGAGGTTTACGATTGCCGTTCCTCTTGCAGTACGTCCGGATTCCGGAATCTCATACGTCTTCAGACGATATACACGTCCCTGATTCGTGAAGAACATGATGTAATGATGCGTCGTTGTCATGAACAGATTCTCGATAAAATCATCCTCGATTGTCTGCATGCCCTTGATGCCCTTACCACCACGGTTCTGACTCTTGAAGTTATTGATTGTCATACGCTTTACATAGCCAAGCTTTGTCATAGCGATTACAACATTTTCCTTCGGAATCAGATCTTCAACTGTGATATCATCATCCATATCAATGCCGATAGAAGTTCTTCTGTCATCGCCATATTTTGTTGCGATGATCAGGATTTCCTCCTTGATTACACCAAGGAGCAGCTTCTCATCTGCGAGAATTGCCTTCAACTCTTTGATGAGTTCCATCAATTCTCTGTATTCTTTCTCAAGCTTCTCTCTTTCCAAACCGGTCAGAGCACGCAGACGCATATCTACGATAGCCTGTGCCTGTGCATCGGACAAACCGAAACGCTCGATCAATGCAAGCTTTGCATCGGCAACGGATTTGGAACTACGGATGATATGAATAACCTCATCGATATTATCGAGGGCTATCAATAATCCCTCTAATATATGAGCACGATCTTCCGCTTTATTCAAGTCGAACTTCGTTCTTCTAGTTACAACCTCTTCCTGATGCTTGATATAATATCCAAGCATTTGAAGGAGATTTAATACCATAGGCTGTCCATCAACCAACGCCAGCATAATTACACCAAATGTATCCTGCATCTGTGTGTGCTTGTATAACTGGTTCAGCACGATATTCGCATTGCAGTCTTTTCGAAGCTCGATGACGATACGCATACCCTCACGGGAACTTTCATCACGGAGAGCTGTAATACCCTCAATCTTCTTCTCCTTGACAAGCTCTGCGATCTTCTGGATCAGCTTTGCCTTATTTACCATATATGGAAGCTCAGTCACAACGATTCTCTGCTTTCCATTTGCCATCGGCTCGATCTCGGATACGGCACGTACCTTGATCTTACCACGACCAGTTCTATATGCTTCATTGATACCGGCTGTACCAAGGATAGATGCACCCGTTGGGAAATCCGGTCCCTTGATGATTTCCATGATTTCTTCGATTTCTGTCTCACGATCCTCATTCACACGGTTATCAATGATCTTTACAACTGCATTTACTACCTCACGCAGATTGTGAGGTGGGATATTTGTTGCCATACCTACGGCAATACCGGTTGTACCATTTACCAGCAGGTTTGGATAACGGCTTGGAAGTACGACTGGCTCTTTTTCTGTCTCATCAAAGTTTGGTACAAAATCAACTGTATCCTTGTTGATATCCGCAACCATCTCCATCGAAATCTTGGAGAGACGTGCCTCTGTGTATCGCATCGCAGCCGCGCCATCCCCATCGACAGAACCAAAATTTCCATGTCCATCGACCAGTGGATATCTTGTATTCCATTCCTGTGCCAGCTTTACGAGTGCCTCGTAGATAGAACTATCACCATGTGGATGATATTTACCCATTGTATCACCGACGATACGGGCACATTTACGATGTGGCTTATCCGGACCGTTGTTCAGTTCCACCATGGAATGTAAAATTCTTCTCTGTACAGGCTTCAGACCATCTCGCACATCCGGAAGAGCTCTTGCAGCGATAACGCTCATGGCATAATCGATATACGATTCTTCCATGGTTTTCTTCAAATCCACTTCATGGATTTTATCAAAAATTGTACTATCGTCCATTGTTCTCCTCCTACTTAAATGTCAAGATTCTTAACGAATTTTGCATTTGTCTCAATAAATTCACGTCTTGGCTCTACTCTCTCACCCATCAATGTATCGAAGGTTAAGTCTAGCTCAGACTCACTGTTCTCATCAATTGCTACACGCAATAAAACCCGCTTTTCCGGATCCATAGTTGTATCCCACAACTGCTCAGCATCCATCTCACCAAGTCCTTTGTATCGCTGGATCTTGTTATTCTGGTCACGACCAACTTCATTTAAGATATCCGCCAGTTCTTCATCACTGTATGCATACCATGTCTTCTTGTTTTTCTCGAGCTTATACAGTGGTGGCTGTGCTAAGTATACATGTCCTTCCTTGATCAGATCCGGCATAAACCGGAAGAAGAATGTAAGCATCAGCGTTGCAATATGTGCACCATCGACATCGGCATCGGTCATGATAATGATTTTGTCATAACGAAGCTTCTCAATATTGAAATTCTCACGAATACCGGTACCAAATGCAGTAATCATGGCTTTAATCTCTGCATTTTCCAGAATCCGGTCGATTCTTGCTTTCTCTACATTCAGAATCTTACCACGCAGTGGAAGGATTGCCTGTGTTGCACGGGATCTGGCAGTCTTTGCAGAACCACCGGCGGAATCTCCCTCTACGATATAGATTTCACAGTTCTTTGGATTTGGATCCGAACAATCGGCAAGCTTACCGGGAAGCGCCATGTTCGTCTCAAGTGTACTCTTACGGGCAACATCTCTTGCTTTTCTGGCTGCCATACGGGCACGCTGTGCGACAACTGCTTTTCCTACGATAGCCTTTGCCACCTGAGGATTCTGCTCTAAGAAATACGTAAGTTTTTCTGTCACAAGTCCTTCTACCGCGGTTCTCGCTTCTGCATTACCAAGCTTCTGCTTTGTCTGTCCTTCAAACTGTGGCTCCGGAATCTTGATACTTACGATAGCAGTCAGACCTTCTCGCAGGTCATCACCGGACAGGTTTTCTTCTTTGTCACGCAGAATCTTATTGCTTCTTGCATAATCATTGAAGACTTTCGTGATAGCACTCTTAAATCCTGTCAGATGCATACCACCTTCCGGTGTATTGATGTTATTTACAAAGCTCAAAGTAAGCTCGTTGTAAGAATCGTTGTGCTGCATTGCCACTTCGACATAGATATCATCTTTATTACCCTCGATATAGATAATCTTGTCGTAAAGTGCAGTCTTTGTCTTATTCAGGTAAGAGATGAACTCCTTGATACCACCCTCATAGTGGAAAGATTCTCTCTGTTCCTTGCCCTCACGCTTATCTTCAAGATTAATCTTCAATCCCTTTGTGAGGAAAGCCATCTCACGAAGTCTCGTACGAAGCACCTTATAATCAAAGATAACATCATCGAAGATTGTTTCGTCCGGCATAAATGTAACCTTCGTTCCGGTCTTGTCGGTCTTGCCAATCTCTTTTAGCTTATACACCACATTTCCACGTTCATAACGCTGCTTATAGACCTTTCCATCTCTGGAAATCTCAACTTCCAGCCAGTTCGAAAGCGCATTTACAACCGATGCACCTACACCATGCAGACCACCGGATACCTTGTATCCGCCACCGCCGAACTTACCGCCGGCATGCAGGATTGTAAATACAACTTCCACAGCCGGAATACCGGCCTTCTTGTGGATACCTGTCGGGATACCACGTCCATTATCGATAACAGTCACGGAACCATCTTCGTTGATTGATACATCGATTTCCGTACAAAATCCTGCCAATGCCTCATCAACCGCATTGTCTACAATCTCGTATACAAGATGATGAAGTCCTCTTGTCGAGGTACTACCGATATACATACCCGGTCTTTTACGAACCGCCTGCAAACCTTCCAGAATCTGGATTTGATTCGCATCATAATTGCTTTCATTTTGATTACCCATCTAACTCCTCCTGTATCGTTCCGGCAACAACCTTATAGACTTTATCGATTGTCAGCCGTTCCTTTATAAAATCATCATATCCTGTACATGTAAGAATCGTTTGGATTCCTCGAATAGACTCTAATAACGCATCTTGCCGGCTTCGATCCAGCTCAGACATTACATCGTCTAACAGTAATATGGGATTATCCTGTATCAGTCTCTTTACCAGCTCGATTTCTGCAAGCTTCAATGACAGCGCCACTGTACGCTGCTGTCCCTGCGAACCGAACTTTCTCACATCCATACCGTCAATCAAAAACGCGATATCATCGCGGTGAGGACCGGTCTGTGTTGTCTGATAACGTAAGTCCATCTCCTGTTTTTCTGCAAGCATCGATGCAAAGTTTTCCTCTTCTGCATTTTTCTCATATACCAGACACAAATGTTCTTTTCCCGACGTTAAATTGCTATGTATATCAGGAATTATCTCATTTATCAAATCAATAAAATGATTCCTTTTTTTAATGATTTCTATACCATATTTTACCAGTTGGTCATCCCAGACTGGCAGCATATCCATTTTACTTTTATCAAAGCTAATCTGCCTTAACAGATTATTTCTCTGATCTAACACTTTTTTATAATTTGCCAGCAGACTCACATAAATCTTATCCAACTGGCATAATTCCATATCCATGAAATTTCTTCGCTCTGCCGGACTGTTTTTGATGATAGAAAGATCCTCCGGGGAAAAGAAAACCATATTCATCGTGCCAAGCAACTCAGAACTTCTGCGGATTGGTACCATATCAATCGCAATTCCTTTTGATTTGCTCTTTTTCAGATGCATATCAATCCGTCGATGCATACCATCTTTTTTTATTTCTGCGCGGATATGACTTTCATCTGCATCAAACCGTATGATTTCCCGATCCTTGCTTCCTCTGTGACTCTTTGTCGTTCCAATCAGGTAGATAGCTTCCAATATGTTGGTCTTTCCCTGTGCGTTATCCCCATATAAAATGTTGATACCATCGGAAAATGTAATCTCGGCACGCGCATAATTTCTGTAATTTTGCAGTGCCAGATTTTCAATATACATGCCTACACCTCATTTGCACAGAAATTATTTCTGAATACTAATCTTATTATCATCAAACACGACTTCATCACCATCATAGAGCTTTCTTCCACGACGTTCATCAATCTCACCATTGACTAAAACCAGTCCCTGCTGAATGATTTCCTTTGCATCAATTCCAGAATCTGCAAGACCAGTCGCTTTAAGTGCCTGTCCTAATTTGATATATTCCTCGCCCTCGCGAAGCTTTAAAATATGCATCTCACCCATGATTAATAAGCCCCCGCATTGATATTGACTGGTAATACAACATAGATATAAGTTCCTGCATCATCCCGGATGATACATGGTGATTTTGCATCACGCATGTAGATAAAGATGTCTTCATCGTCAATAACCTTCAACACATCTGTCAGGAATCTTGGATTAAATCCAATGATGATTTCCTCTCCATCCTTTGTGATTTCTATTTCTTCATTCATGGAACCCATCATCGTATCGACTTTGAGATACATACGGTTATCATTTTTGATACTGACAACGATTGGCTTCTTATCTGACTCACGCATAAGGATAGAAGCACGATCGATACAATCAAACAACTCTCTGTTATTTACGCGAACCTTGATCTTATGATCCATAGAAAGCATCTGTACGATCTTGAAATATTCTCCCTCAAGCAGACGGGATACTACTATTGTATTCTCAAACTCAAATAAAATATGTCTGTCTGTAAAGTAAACCGTTACCATATCATCGACACCACCTGTGATGATCTTTGACAGATCATTGAGTGTCTTTCCCGGTACAACAACGCTTACATTCGAAGCATTTCCCTTCAATGCCAGATTACGAAGTGAAATACGATGTCCATCCAGAGATACGACCTGAAGCACACCATCCTTTACCTCAAACAACTCACCAGTCATCAGCTTGTTATTCTCATTATCTGAGATAGAGAATATTGTCTGTCGGATAATCTCCTTCAAAGAAAACTGGGAAAGTTCAATACTCTTTTCCTTCTCAATCTGAGGAAGTTCTGTAAAGTCCTCACCAGATTTGGATGGAATGACAAACTTTGATTTTTCACAACGGATGATTGTATTATAATCCGGTGTTGTTTCGATAAAGATTTCACTGTTTGGAAGCTTACGAACGATATCATTGAACAGCTTTGCTTCAATCGCAATGCGTCCCATCTCGATTACTTCACCATCTAAGATTGTTTCAATACCAATCTCAAGGTCATTTGCTGTCAGCTTAATGCTGTCTGCATATACATCAATTAAGATACATTCCAAGATTGGTAATGTTGTTTTTGTAGAAACTGCTTTTGAAACGATGTTAAGAGAATTTAACAGGTTTACTTTTGAACATTTTATCTTCATGTTAGTTGAAACTCCTTTCGAGCTGTGCCTGAGTCATAAATATAGAATATAAATTAGTAGTAGTAATAGTAGTAGCTGTGGATATGTATATAACCCTCAAAAACATTGATGGCTGCTGGTTAAATCCACCTTTATAACCATGTTGAAATGCATTTCACTCTCTGTGGAAGCATCTGGATAACTTCACACATTAAAGTTAACATAAGAATGGTTCAAAAAAGTGTCAACAGGTTATCTTCAATCAAATCACAAATTTATGTGTAAATCTATGCGTTTGTATCCAGCTTTTTGATGATCGTCTCAATCGTATTGTTGAATGCCGGATCTTCTTTCCGTTTCGCCTCAACACGGTTAATGCCGTTGATGACTGTCGTATGGTCACGACCGCCGACGATATTGCCCGCAGATTGCAGAGACATGACGGTAAGCTTTCGACATAAGTACATAACGACCTGTCTGGCTGTCGCGATATCCTGACTACGCTTCTTGGAGCGGATATCATCTGGAGAGATATTCATATGCTCGGATACTGTCTTGAGAATTGTCTCACCGGTAATTGTTTCATTCTTCTCTTTGTTGATCAGATCCTTTAGAGATTCCTTGGCTGTCTCCAGTGTAACTTCTTCTTTCATAAGCTTGGAGAAAATGCCTATCTTATGAAGAGCACCTTCGAGCTCCCGGATGTTGTTGGTTACATTCTCAGCGATATACTGGAACACTTCTTCCGGAATATCATTTAAATGATCCATCTCCGCTTTCGTCTTGAGGATTGCCATACGTGTTTCATAGTCAGGCTCGTGAATATCAATCGGGATACCACATTCAAAACGGGAACGGATTCTTTCATTCAAAGACTGCAGCTCCTTTGGAGGCTGGTCGGAAGAAAGAATAATCTGTTTCTTATTATTATAAAGTTCATTAAACGTATTGAAAAATTCCGTCTGTGTACTCTCCTTTTGATGATAAATTGAATGTCATCAATCAACAGGACGTCCACATTTCTGTATTTTTCACGGAATTCATTTGTTGTATGATTCTTGATCGCGTCGATAATCTCATGTGTAAATGTCTCAGATGGTACATACAAAACTTTCGTCTTATCATCTTCTGCAGAATGTAATGTGCGATGGACTGCATGAGATGCGTCTTTCCAAGTCCGGAGTTTCCATATAAGAACAATGGATTGAAATTATCCTGTCCCGGAAGATCGGCGACTGCCAGACATGTCGCGTGAGCGTGTCGGTTTCCTTCTCCGACAATGAACGTATCAAATGTATATTTTGGATTCAGATTGCTGCGGCTGACTGCTTCCTTGTAAGAGTCGGATTTTTGTACAGACTCTTTTCTGGCTTCTTCGTCGCTTTCAATCAGATTTTTCTTTTCGTCAATCACAATATCAATCGTACTGTCATTTAATGTCTCGCGAATAGAGGAAAGTAAAAAAAATGTCAAACTCTTTGCGCTTTAAAAACTTGAGCGCATTCTCACCGAGCTTTTCATCTACATAAAAATAAACAGTGTTGTTTTTAACCTCATATATTTTGAGGGAACGAATCCATGTATTGATCATGATACTGGAAATGTCATATTCAGTTTCCAGAAGAGACAGGATCTCTTCCCATTTTGATTCGATTAATTCTTTCATATCATAACTCCTAAATACCGTGCTTCCTTTATCCGCACACTTGGATTCTATTTTACAATAAATTCAGAATTTTAGCAAGTTTTGGGCGTGGATTTCGGAGATTTTTACTACATAATTATAGGAAGAAAAATAATAATGAGTGATATAAGATGTTATGTAAAGTAAAATTAGGTTTACTTGGAAAATTGTGTATATCCAAAATGACGTAAAATAGGCATTTTGAGGATAAATGAACATGAAATATACAAGTTTTCCACAAGTTAATAACAATTTGTGGATAACATTATGTAAATTAGGTGGGTATATCCCTATATATTTGTGGATAACTTCTATTGACGGAAGCTTATTTTTTCAATATAATAGGCGAGTATGCAGTTTTCGGGCATAACTATATAGAAAAGGAGGACTTTCATTATGAAAATGACATTTCAGCCAAAGAAGAGACAGCGTTCTAAAGTTCACGGCTTCAGAAAGAGAATGAGCACAGCGAACGGAAGAAAGGTATTGGCCGCAAGACGTGCTAAGGGCAGAAAGCAGTTATCAGCGTAGGTCACAGGTACTGTGACCTTTTTCATTAAGTGGAGAATTGTATGAGACATATAGTTACACTTAAAAATAACAGAGAGTTCGGCAAGGTGTATAACCAAAAAGAATCGTTTGCCAATAAGTATTTAGTGATGTATCTGAGGGCCAACAACTTGGATTACAGTAGAATTGGAATCTCTGTTAGTAAGAAGTTGGTAATAGTGTGGTCAGGCATCGTTTGACCAGACTGATCAGGGAAACGTATCGTTTGAATCAATATCGGATAAAACCGGGATATGATCTTGTGGTTGTCGCGAGAATGAATGCAAAAGGTAAATCTTTTCATGAGATAGATTCTGCTTTTTTGCATCTGGCGAAAAAACATGAGATTTTGATGCAGGATACTGTTCCGGAGGTGATGGAATGAAAAAGGCATGTATTAAGATGATACGTCTGTATCAGAAATACATTTCACCCTGGAAACGTTATGGTCACTGCAAATATTATCCAACCTGTTCCAATTATGCGATTGAAGCATATCAGAAATATGGTTTTTTCAAAGGAACAGCCCTGACAGTATGGAGAATCCTTCGATGCAATCCATTTTCAAAAGGTGGATATGATCCAGTTCCTTAATATGTAAGACAGGGTCTTACACGACTAATTGGAGGACAGTATGTTTTTAACACAGTCAGGTGGCTTTATTATTAAGCCAATTTCGAGGCTTTTAGGAGCTATTCTTAGTTTGCTCTATCGCGGGTTGAATGCAATCGGCTAGAATCAATCGGTATTGCGATTATTCTTTTTACGCTGATCGTACGTTTGATCATATTCCCGTTGATGTATAAGCAGAATCGTTCAAGCAAGATTATGTCAATGATTCAGCCGGAAATCAACAAGGCAACTAAGAAGTACAGAGGTAAGACAGATCAGCAGTCAATGATGGAAGTACAGCGAATCACGAAAGAGATTCAGAGTAAGTATGGTGTAAGCATGACAAGTGGATGTTTGACATCTTTGATTCAGCTTCCAATCTTTTTAGCACTTTATCGTGTAATTCAGAATATACCTGCTTATGTACCAAAGGTATATGACATGTATAAGCCGATTGCTGTTGCAATTCAGAATAACACAAAAGCGCAGGAAGCATTAACAACTGTAACCGCAGATGCTGGTAAGCAGGTTGCATTGGCAATGAATTCCATTGATTATAACAATACAAATACCGTTATTGACGTGCTTGCTAATTTTTCCGAGAAAATGTGGAATAATCTGGCAAATGCGCTTGGAAATACAGGTGATGTTGTAAATGCAATGTTCGTAAATAATAACGTTGACAACATCAATCATGTAAATAACTTCTTTGGATTAAATCTTACAGAAGTTCCAGGTTTTGCATTTCGTGCAGCTATTATTATTCCGATATTATCACTCATCTTCCAGTTTTTGAGTATGAAGGTAACGAATGTTCAGACTTCTGATGATCCGACACAGCAGGCAACAATGGGAACTATGAAAACCATGATGTATATCATGCCAATCTTCTCATTCTTTGTCTGTGTCAATGTACCTTGTGGTGTTGGTCTTTACTGGGCAGTTGGTGCATTTATCTCATTCATAACAACGATTTGTACAAATGCTTACTTTAAGCATTGTGATATGGATAAGATACTGGAAAAGAGTATGGCAAAAGCTGCAAAGAAGAATGCAAAAAAGAAGAA